>JYMV01015725.1_pt1 | contig 15734 bp, 10 predicted proteins | sample 338911 | NCBI WGS metagenome assembly JYMV01 (sample SAMN03354496, study PRJNA234377) | hydrothermal vent metagenome | biome: Deep sea; feature: Hydrothermal plumes at the Eastern Lau Spreading Center, Western Pacific Ocean; material: Seawater | place: Tonga | collected 2009 | depth 2000 m m
CAAAATTGCCGGTAAAACGGTAGGGGAGGTTAAAATTGCTACGGGAGCTAAGTGGGCAGTTCGAGGCGATAGGGCCTTGACTTATTCGGCAACGCCTTCGGAGGGGACAAAGATCGTCGCGGGTAAGTGGTGGCCCCCAGATTATACTGGAAAACCCCTGATTTCCCTGGATGCAAACCTAGCTAAGGGCTTTGGTGTTGATATTGGGGATACTCTAACGCTCAATATTCTCGGTAAGGAAATCGAGGCTAAAATTACCAGTTTGCGGGAAATTGATTGGCGCTCGTTGAGATTTGATTTTGCCATCATTTTTGCGCCCGGTACGTTGGAAAGAGCTCCTCACAGTTACCTTGCCGCGATCCAATTACCAGAACGATTAGAAGCCAAGATTGAAAGAACAGTAGGCGATAATTTCAAGAATGTCTCCATAATCCGTGTCCGCGAGGCTCTGAAATCTGCGGCCAATATATTGGCCGGAATTGGCGACGCGGTGCGGGGTATCTCAATCGTTACCATTCTCAGCGGGTTGTTGGTTTTAGCCGGGGCCATAGCAGCGGGACGCAGGCGAAGAGTTTATGATGCAGTTGTGTTAAAAGTTCTTGGGGCTACACGAACAGTGGTTTTGCAGGCTTTTTTGTTGGAATACTGCATATTAGGTGCAGCTACAGGCCTGACCGCTGCGGTAATCGGGACGGTTGCCGCCTGGGGAGTGGCGAGTTTACTGATGGGGATGCCATGGTATTTTGAGATTTTACCTGTTCTGGGAACTATCCTTTTGTGTATATTTGTTACATTGGTAGCAGGATTTTTTGGCACCTGGCGGGCTATGGGCCAAAAGGTATCTCCATTACTCAGGAATGAGTAAAAACCATGGTAATAATTAGGGGATAGGTGCCTTTGACCGTTTTACTTGATATAAACCACATAAATGCCATATAGATAAGTACAACAAGTCATGAAGGTTTAATGGCTTTTGACATAGTTTTTTGGGTTAATTGGAGTGAATGAATATGTCTGACGATTCGAGGTTTATGACCCAGGCACAAGCCGGCGTTGCGGATGTCGATGTAGGTTTGAGAGAATACATGCTTCGCGTATACAATTATATGGCTTCGGGTGTGGCACTGACAGGAATTGTTTCAGCTTTTGTGTCGAACAGTCCCCAACTCATGCAAGCTATTTTTGGGGGTCCGCTCAAGTGGGTATTTTTCCTTGGTATTCTCGGCTTGGGCTTCATGGCGCCCCGAATAATCATGTCGAAGAGCATTATAGCGGCTCAAAGTGCCTTCTGGGTTTATGCCGGCATGTTTGGCGCTCTGATGGCGCCGTATTTTCTCGTTTACACCAGCACTAGCATCGTGCGTGTCTTTTTCATTACGGCGGCGGCTTTCGCCGGCCTGAGCTGTTTCGGCTATGTGACGAAGAAAAGTTTAAGCGGCATGGGAGCCTTTATGGTAATGGGTACCTGGGGTCTGTTGATAGCCATTGTAGTTAATATTTTCCTGCAATCGCCGGTGCTACAGATGACTTATTCAGCCATTGGAGTGCTCATTTTCTCCGGCCTGACTGCTTATGAGACTCAGCAAATCAAGCACATGTATTATGAAGGGGATGGTAGAGACACCACTACAAGGAAGGCTATAATGGGTGCTTTGCAGCTCTATGGCTCTTTTGTAATGATCTTTATTTTACTACTTAATTTGCTTGGTAACCGTGAATAATTAATTATTTACAATTCGTTATAAAAATTTAGGGAGCGGTCTAACCGCTCCCCTTTTTATTGTTATTTCCCAATAAATTTATTTACAGAGAAGTTGCATGGCGGCGTTGAGTTGGCTCATGCGCTGGTGGCTGTCTGGTACACCATCGAATGGCGGTCCACGGTTCTGGAAAGAATGCATCGCTAACTGACCGCAGGGTTGCAATTTTGGTGCGCTACTTTGGAGGTGATGCCACATGGCGCGGTCGGCGTACCAGATTCCCAGTGCTGGGCGCTACGGACGATATCTTCACCAAAGGAATTATGCCTATGAACGATGAACTTTTTTCCATTATCTGGCAAAACCAGTATTTTGGACAACTGATGTTTATGTTAGAATAAATCCTAAAACAAAATGATTTCTTGTATTGGTAACAGCAGATATGAAAATATATGGTCCTTAATTTATTCATATCGCAATTTTCCAGAGGAGAGCCACAAAAATCTTTAAATAGGGAGGACGATCATGTGCTTTAAAATAAAAGGTTTATTAGGAGCCATTGTGGGCATTGGTATAGTTGCGATGCCCTACCAGTCAGCTTTATCACAGTACTATAAGGGTAAAACCATCAGCGTTATCGTGCCAGCTGGCGCCGGCGGTGGCCTCACACGCTCCGCACGGGTATTCATGAAGTTTATGTCTGGTCATATTGCCGGATCTCCAAAGATGGTTATCAAAAATCTTCCTGGAGGCGTGAAAGGCCATAACTTCATTGCAGAAAAAGCCAGACCGGACGGAATGACGATATTGTGGGGACCGATGTTTTTTGCGGGCGTGTTAACAGGTGCTCCAGGTTATCGCTACGATCCGGAGAAATTTGGTATAATCGGCACCGGTAATAGTTCTTTCGTGACAATTATCCGGAAGGATACCCCACCTTCTATTAACAGTGCCAAGGATCTGACTAAAATAAAAATGGTAGTTACCGGAGGCATTCGTCCGGGTGGTATTCTGGATATGTTTCAACTCTTGTCCTTTGATGCCCTCGGGATTCCCTATCGCCATGTTACGGGTTACCGCGGTCAGCCCAAGATGAACGCCGCAATTAGGGCAAAAGAAATCCAGGCTCTAACTACCGGGCATCCTGGGTACCATGCATTTTATCGCGATACGATCCTGAAAGACGGAACAGCTATTGCGCCCTTCTATCACTCACCTTTTGATCCTAAAACGGGTGAGCCAGTAAGGTTGAAGGGACGCTATCCGGCAAACATTAAACATTTTGTAGATGCCTATAAGGATATAAAAGGCACGGCTCCATCTGGAGCTGCCTGGGAGGCATATAAATGGTTTGCCAGCTTTGAGACGTGGTCCTATTTCGTAGTGGCACCCCCTGGGACACCAAAAGAGGCAATTGCGGCGCTCCGAAAAGCCCATGCCAAGGTCCCAAATGATCCTGGCTTTCAAACGGAATGGAAAAAACAGTTCCGCGACATTCCTGTTTTCCTGCCTGGGGAAAAAGCTGCTCTCTTGACCGTGAAACATAAAAACGTTTCGCCGGCAACTCTTGCGTATTTGAAGAAAACGATAGCGCCGGTTGCAAAGTAGAAAAAATAACTAAAACGGACTCACTAAGGCGAACCCGAAAACGGGTTCGCCTGATCACTACCGAACATTCTTTTCACGCCAACCGGCCAATTTTCATAAACAGGATTAACCATGTTTGACGCGTTCGTCACCGGATTCTTTCTTGTTTTTGAGTGGCCAGCCATTGGCTTTTTAATGCTCGGCGTTTTTATTGGCATGTGGCTGGGGGCCGTTCCCGGACTGGGTGGAATTATCGGGTTGGTACTGTTGTTACCTTTTACTTACGGGATGGATCCTGTCCCCGCTTTTGCCCTTTTATTGGGCATGTTTGCGGTTACAACCACCAGCGATACCATCGCCTCCGTTTTACTGGGGGTGCCCGGCACGGCGGCATCCCAGGCGACCATTTTGGATGGTTACCCGCTTGCTCAGCAGGGAAAGGCTGCGAGGGCGTTTGGAGCAGCCTTTACGGTCTCAGCATTTGGCGGGGTATTTGGAGCGCTGATATTGGCCGTATCTTTGCCTTTGATTTTACCTATCATATTGTCCTTCAACTCGCCCGAGCTATTTATGCTCGGCGTGTTGGGTCTCGCTATGGTAGGTTCGTTGAGCGGCGGTTCTATATTGAAGGGCCTCGCTGTAGCCTGCCTTGGTATTTTGATGTCCACCGTTGGATATGCCGAGACCATTGCCATTCCCCGGTTTTATTTTGGGACAGATTACCTGATAGACAAACTACCGCTAATTCCCGTGGTGTTGGGTCTGTTCGCCATTCCGGAAGTAATGGAGTTGGCTATCCGTAATACTTCTATTTCCCGTATTCCCCAGGATCAGACAGAGGATGGGGGTATGCTGGAGGGTATTAAAGATGCCTTTCGCCATTGGTGGCTGGCAACACGTTGCGCAGCGATTGGAACTTACGTAGGAATGTTACCGGGTCTTGGGGCGGCTATCGTCGATTGGATAGCCTATGGACATGCCGTTCAGAGTGCGAAGGATAAGTCAAAATTTGGTCAGGGTGATATCCGGGGCGTAATCGCACCGGAAGCAGCCAATAATGCGACTAAGGGTGGTTCTCTGGTCCCTACAGTGGCCTTTGGCATTCCAGGAAGCTTGGGAACGGCAATTCTATTGGGCGCACTTCTAATCCAGGGACTAAAACCCGGTCCGGAAATGCTCACTACTGAACTCCACATTACCTTCAGTATGGTTTGGGCCATCGTCGTGGCTAATATTGTCGTTGCCATCCTCCTGATGTTATGGAGCAAACAGGTAGCAAAAGTAGCCTTTGTACCCGGTCATCTATTGGTGCCTGGTGTTATCTTATTTGTTTTTATGGGGGCTTGGCTTGGAGGGGCATCCCTGGGCGATTGGATCAGCTGCATCACCATGGGGATTGTCGGGTTTATCATGAAACGGGGTGGTTGGCCGAGACCACCTCTGATCCTTGCTTTAATCCTGGGCTCCATAATGGAGAATGCGTTTCAGATAAGCATGGGTGCTCACGGCGGCGCTCATTGGCTCTATAACCGACCGATCGTGTTGATCATATTTGCCTTGATCATAATCACTATATTTCTTGCGGCTAAAGGCATTACGAAGAATAAGAGGACTGAAATCAGGGAAGAGACGGCAACGGTTATGGGTGAAGGATCAGAGCGTAATCCGATGATCTCATTTCCGTTTTCCATTCTTCTATTTGTCGTGTTTATATCGGCCATTGTTGAGAGCCAAGGATGGCCGTCCTCGGTCAAAGAATTTCCAGTCACTGCAGCCATCCCTGGTGCTTGCCTCGTGTTATTTGCCATGTTGAAAGACGGCCAAGGATATTTTTCTACCCTAAAGGAGCACGGGTCACTACAGGCTGCCTGGACCCATACCGCGGAAAAAGTACTCCTGAACAGGGCATCCGCATTTTTCGCCTACTTAATAGGCATGCTGCTGGTTATGTTGGTAATCGGTCAAAAATTTGCTCTACCGCTTTTCATCGCTCTCTATCTAATCCGTTGGGGAGACTATAATTGGCGTGCCGCGGTGGGTTACGCTGTTGTTGGCTATGTGATCCTAGTCGGCTTCTATGACCAGATCATGCATCTCTTTTGGCATCCGGCGTGGATCCAGAGTTGGCTGCCGGATTTGCTTCCAACTTGGCTACCACCTTGGCTCTTAATTTAGGCAAGGACAATTTACGTTAAGTATAAGCCGGCTTTCTGAGTTAATAGAAAGTTCTATGTAATGGGCAATCATCGCGGAGGAAATATTAACAAACAAATGCGATTGGGGGTTTTCTTTAACCCCACTGGCCATCATGTAGCTTCGTGGCGCCATCCTGATTCGCAAAAAGACGCCGGCATCAATTTCCAACATTATAAAGAGATCGCACAAACAGCTGAGCGCGGAAAGTTTGATATGATTTTTCTGGCAGACTCCGTGTCAGTTCGGCGTGCCAGTATGGAAGCTCTAAGCCGATCAGCTCAGTATATAGCGAATTTTGAACCTCTGACATTACTATCGGCTTTGTCGGTGGTAACGGACCATATTGGATTAGCTGCAACCGCATCTACCAGCTACAACGAACCATATCATGTGGCACGTAAATTTGCGTCTCTCGACCATCTGAGCGGAGGCAGGGGGGCCTGGAACCTTGTGACATCGACCCAAGATGCTGAGGCGCAGAACTTTGGGCGCACATCACATTTTGAACACACCCAAAGGTACGAAAGGGCGGGTGAGTTTGCTCGTGTAGTTAAGGGGTTGTGGGATAGTTGGGATGATGATGCTTTTCTCAGAGACCGGGAGACGGGTATATTTTTCAAACCGGAGGCGGTACACGTGCTCAATCATGAGGAAAAATTTTTCTCCGTGAAAGGTCCCTTGAATGTACCTCGTTCTCCCCAGGGACATCCCGTGATTATTCAAGCCGGCGCATCTGACGCAGGGATTAATCTTTCAGCTGAGGTTGGAGAAGTGATATTCAGTACTCCCAATAGTCTTGAGGCCGCTCAAGCTCATTATCACACCCTGAAGAAAAAAATGGCTACATTCAACAGGTCGCCGGATCAGGTAAAAATTTTACCTGGGTTAAGCCCAATTATCGGCGAAACTGATGAAGAAGCCGAGGCAAAATTTGAAAATTTGCAATCTATGATCCATCCGATTGTCGCACGGGATATATTGGGCACCGTTCTAGGGCACGTTGATTTATCTCCTTATCCGTTGGATGGACCATTACCCGACTTGGGTGAGACCAATGCCAGCAAAAGTACGCTTAAACAGTTTACCGAAATTGCCCAAAAGGAAAACCTGACAATCCTGGAACTAGCTATGCGAGTTGCCGGCGCGCGAGGTAAAACTGTTGTAAGGGGATCACCAAATACTATCACCGATTTTATGGAGGAATGGTTCGTTGAAGAGGGTGTGGACGGCTTTAATACTCTTCTCCCATATTTACCAGGGGCGCTTAACAATTTAAAAAACGAACCCTTTCATAGATTTGTAAACCTCTTCCGAGCGCTCAAGCATTATCATATGCCCGCAATTAGGGATTATATCGACGCCTACATTGGCGATCGCCTGTCCCAGTTTAACCCCACTTTTTAGAGGCGTCATCTTGTCGTTCTCACTGAGAATGACTTTTACGGGACACAAGATTTTCTCAGCGGCCTTCAAACCGTCTTGGTAAGAATTACTGGCGGCAAGATCATTTCCCAGAACTCCGGGTTTGGATAGCATCAGTAATTTTATGCTCGCACCTTGCACCCATAGACCGGGTTGACGGTGTCCTCCAATCTGTGAATTGTTTCCCAAACCCCAAAATACAACAAGTTCGGGGCCAAGCGGTTGGTTGGCTTTAGCAGCAGCCAAAAGGTCCGGATGAACAGGCATCTTTTCTGCAACACCAATAAGAACCAGTTTATTAACTTTCAAAGGATGTCGTGCTGCAACTTCAAGCCCTATCAGCGCCCCCATTGAATGGCCAACTATTATGGCAGATTCAGTCTCTGAGGCATCCATAAAAAGTGCTACCCAATCGGCCATTTCGGCTATGCTTTTGAGTGGGGGGCCTTCTGAGCGGCCATGACCAGGTAGGTCGACAGCAAATACTCGGCAGCCATTGTGGGCAACATTTCTGCTTTGTAACTGCCATGCCGTTCGATCCATTCCTGCACCATGAATGAATACCACTGCAGGTTCATCAGCTTTTCCCTTTCGCCCTCCTGTTGTGGCATGTGTTTTTTCCCCCTCGATTATTATATCCATCTCTTTTAAGCCTTTGCTGAAGCTTTTAGCGCTCGCTTAAGGTCAGCGGTGATGTCACTAATATCTTCTAGCCCCACCGAAAGACGGATCATCCCTTCACCTATTCCCGCTGCTTCTAGGGCTGCTGCATTCATCTGTTGGTGGGTGGTAGAAGCCGGATGTATCACCAGTGTTTTTGCATCACCGACGTTAGCTAGGTGTGATGCTAATTCCACGGTCTCGATAAACTTTCGTCCGGCGGTTCGCCCCCCTTTCAAACCAAAACTCAAAATGGCCCCTGCCCCCTTTGGGAGTAAGTTCTTTGCTAGATCATAATCTGGATGAGATTTTAGCCCAGGGTAGTTGACCCACTCTACAGCCTCCGAGAGTTCAAGAAACTCAGCGACTGCTTGAGCATTAGACACGTGTTTTTGCATGCGTAATGGCAGAGTTTCAATACCCTGGAGGATGTAAAAGGCATTGCCCGGGCTGAGGCATGCGCCAAAATCTTTCATTCCTTCAGCCCGGGCGCGCATGAGAAAGGCCTGGGTTCCAAATTCATCGGAGAAGTTGAGACCATGGTACCCTTCATAGGGTTCTGTGAGGGTGGGAAATTTGCCCGAGGCAACCCAATCAAATTTCCCTGAATCTACCAATATTCCGCCGATAGCAATACCATGTCCACCCAAAAACTTTGTCAGTGAATGCATTACAATATCGACGCCATACTCGAAAGGTTTGCAGAGATAAGGTGTTGTGAAAGTGGTGTCTATCATCAATGGTAACCCGGCATCATGTGCTACGGAAGATATCGCATCCAGATCCATAACCTCGATGCCTGGGTTGCCCAGTGTCTCTCCAAAGATCAATTGAGTTTCTGGTTTAATAGCCTTTTTAAAGGCATCGGGATCCCGGGGGTTGGCGAAGGTAGTGGTAATTCCAAATCGTGGGAGGGTGTAGCTAAAGAGATTATGTGAACCGCCGTAAAGCGACCCGGACGAGACAATATGCCCTCCTGAATCCATCAAGGTTGCGACTGCAAGAAATAGTGCCGCCATGCCGCTAGCTGTAGCTACTCCACCTACACCCCCCTCTAATGCCGCCACTCTTTCCTCGAGAACTGCGACGGTGGGGTTGGAAAGCCGGGAGTAGATATGACCTGGTCGCTCCAAGTTGTAGAGCGCTGCTGCATGATCGGTGTCTTCAAACAAATACGACGTAGTCTGGTAGATAGGAACCGCTCGAGAATGTGTAACGGGATCTGGTTGATGCCCGGCATGGAGACTGAGAGTATCAAATTTTAAAAATTCAGGTTTAATCACGGCGACCCCCTTAACTCTTTACAAAAGGCTTCTGGCAATTTACCCAAGTTTAACTCTAGATCAACCAAGGACCAAGGAAATGGCACGAAAGATCAATTCTGTTGCCGTATTAGGTGGCGGTACCATGGGCGCTGGGATCGCCGCGCTTTGCGCTCAGAAAGACAAAAAGGTTCTTCTGTTGGAAATTAATGAAGCGGCTGCTGAACAAGCGCTAGATCGGATAATAAATGGAAGACCACCAAGTTTAGACGATCCGGAAAAGGCTAAAAACATCACCATAGGAACGTTCGATAACGATCTTGAAAAAATCGAAAATTACGACTGGATATGCGAGGCGGTTGTTGAAGACTTGGAAATCAAGCGTGATTTATTTAAGCGTCTTGAACCGCTTCGACGGGATGGTTCTATTGTCTCTACGAATACATCGGGCATCACATTAAGTGATATTACTGAAGGGATGCCAGATCGCCTACAGCAAGATGTTGCCGTTACTCATTTTTTCAATCCCGTAAAAGTTATGCGGCTTCTTGAGTTGGTTCCAGGACAACAAACTACCCCAGACGTAACCCAAGATTTACGTGATTTTTGTAGTAATGTTCTCGGTAAAGGCGTGGTAGATGCAAAAGATACCGTCAATTTTATCGGGAACAGGATTGGTTGTTATTGGATACTAGCTGGCCTTCATTACGGTATCGAGGCTCTCAATGAAGGTTTTAACGTCGAAGAAGTAGATGCCATGATTTCTCAATCTATGGGGCTACCTCCGACAGGCCTCTTTGGGTTGGTCGATTTAGTGGGTCTCGATGTAATGGATCTCGTAAGCAAAAATCTTTCTGATAACCTGCCTTCAGAAGACCTCGGGTTGAAATTTGTAAATCTTCCTGGTTCAGTTCGTGACATGATTGACCGTGGACAGATTGGGAGAAAAGCTGGCGGCGGCTTTTATAGGGTTCAAAAGCTGGATGACGGTTCCCGGAAGAGTGAGACCTTTGACGTAATAACCGGAAAATGGCGTGAAACAATTAAAACAGACCCAGGCAGTGCCCCTGTAACCCTTGACGCTATGTTCGAAGATGACAATCAAGGAAAACTGCTGTGGCAAATTGTTGGTGGGACACTCATTTATGCCGCAGACCTGATACCGGAAATTTCTGATGATGTGGTCAATGTTGACCGAGCTATGAGATGGGGATACGCGTGGAGTGAAGGCCCGTTCCAACTGCTGGATAAACTGGGTCCAAAAAAGGTTTCAAGTAGAATTGTTTCTGAGAATGGAACAAACCCGAAAATGCTAACAGCGTTAAACAAGGCAGGTGCTGAGAAGTTTTATTTGGAAGAAGAAGAAAAATTTTTTTCAGTCGGGGGGGACTATAAACAAATACCGGCTGACTAAAATATTATAACAACGAGTTAAATTGGAAGCTTTGAAATGCAAACTGGAATTTTTAAAATTGTGTTTATTATTGCGGGCATTTTGATGCTGTGTTCACCACTTTTCTATTCAACGGGAAGCTTGGCACAAGGCAAGGAACTATCAGATAGAGCAAAGGCCAATGAGTGAGCCATCTAATCCCGTTCGGTTGCCGGTAATCGGCTGGGCCATCGCTTTTCTAACCTTTAGTTTTGTTGTTGTAGGTATGGTTCATACCATGCCCACTCTACCCGGTCTTGACCAGTGGGCGAGAGAGTTTACAGGCAACCCGCTCCTCGCAATCCGCCGTTTCCCGTTCGAGTATCTTAATCCCTTTGTTTTTGCTCTGATGATGACCATAGTTGTTTTTAAGCATTCATTCTATCGTGCGTTCAAAGACAGGGGATCCCTCACAGCTGGGTTTAGTCTTGCTGCAGATGTTATCTTTATCGTTATGGTATACGCCGTTGCCTGGACGTATTTAATGGAGATTGAAGCTGTCTGTATTATTGATCGTATCACAGGCGAGAGGGCAGAGTTAATTGCGAAAGCGTTACTGGCTGAAAAAGAATATGCTGAATCAATGGGTCTGCCCATACCAACAACTGTAGATGACCCAAGCTGCATAAATAACGCGGGTCTTTGGCTTTTTGCTATCGTAGGCTTTGGAGTACTCGTGTTCCTGGGTTATAACATTAAAGTTTGGGGCTTGCCCCTGGTCATGGTTTCATTATCTGTGGCCATTTACACAATCGCTACTGTGTTTATGTGGTACTTTCTTGGCCCCGATGATATCTCAAAATACTGGGTAACGAAACTTGGTGGAGAACCTCGCCAATTGACTGATGGGCTCGCCAACGTGCGCGATATCCTAACAAATGGATCGGCAGGGCTCTTGGGCCGTTTCATCAGCATCACGATGGATATAATATTTCCTTATGTGATCCTTGGTTCATTGTTTGGGGCGTCTGCCGGCGGACGCTCTTTGATCAAGCTGGCGTTCTTGTTGACACGCAAGCTACGGGGTGGGCCAGCTCATGCAGCCATTGTCAGCTCTGCGATGTTTGGCACCATATCTGGAGGGCCTGTTGTTAACGTCCTTTCAACCGGCGTCCTAACAATCCCGATGATAATAAAACGGGGGTTTGGTAGGGCCTTTGCCGGTGGTGTGGAAGCTGCAGCTTCCTCAGGAGGACAAATCATGCCGCCGGTTATGGGCGTCGCTGCTTTTGTGCTGGCTGCTATTACGGCTGTACCCTACAGTTCCGTTATAGTAGCAGCGGCCTTGCCTGCATTGGCGTATTTTGGGGCTCTTTTTCTTACGGTCGTATTTCAAGCTCGCAAGCTCGAAATAGAAGCCTATGGTGAAATTACCGAAGACATGCTGATGACGCGTGACGATAAAATTAACCTATTTATGATTTTTGCTCCCCTCGCGCTTATTCTCTTGTTGCTCTTAACACCGAAAGAGGCGGTGACCTGCGGGTGGATCGGCAATCTTTTTAATGTTGAACAAGTATTTACGGGGAATGTCTGTACATCTGCCAAACTCCCTTGGTTGTTAGAGATTCTCGAAAATTCGGCCGGAGATGCAAGTTCGGCAGGCTGGTGGGCTGCTGTGCTTCTGATGGCGTTATTCTACCTTGATAAGGAAATGCGCGCCAAGCCGCGCAAACTTTTTCATGCTCTCTGCGATGCCGGTGAGTTGCTCGCTACATTGTCTTTGATGCTGTTGGTCGTTGCCGTAATTGACTTTTCTCTAAATCTTACTGGTCTGGCTATGTATATTGCGGGTGACGTGGTCCATTGGATGCGTGCAACAAGTGAGACCTTTAGTGTTGGAGGCGGAAGCCTGTTTGTTTTCGTCTCCTTGCTGGTGACAATGCTTTTGGCGATCCTTCTGGGTATGGGCATGCCGACTGTTCCCGCCTATTTGAATGTCGCTCTGCTTATGGGGCCGCTGCTGATAGGGCTTGGCGTTGCTATGTTTACGGCTCATATGTTCGTTTTTTATTTTGCTGTTGCGTCTGCAATTACACCGCCGGTTGCAATTGCCGCTTTTGCAGCTTCTTCGATCTCGAAGACTGATCCCATGGTCACAGGAGTTGCGGCTGTGAAGGCGGGTGTTGTGATGTTTATTATTCCCTACATTTTTGCCTTTTATCCAGAGTTATTGCTCATTCAAGAAGCCCAACTAGACCCGAATTCCAAGACCGGCGCATTTTTGCCAGGTTACGATGGTGAGGTCCATTGGGGTCCTTTGGGTTGGTTATGTGCGCGTATCGCACTGGCGCTGTATTTTATCGGGAGTTTGTTGGCGGGCTTTGACCGCATGAGAATTTCAGTTCCCGAGCAGCTTATACGGGGTTTGATTGCTTTACTGGTGATCTGGAAACTACCTGAGGTTTATTGGATAGGGATAGTATTAGGTGCAATAGTTCTTTTCTGGCATGGTAGAAAGTCAAAGAATATAAGGGCGGAAGAACCTATCCCCGATAAAGAATTACAACAGACCTAATTGTATTACTCATATATGAAAAAAATGCCCCCGAGTTTACAGGGGGCATTTTTGTAGTTTGGTAACCCTAGTATTATTGAGCGCAGGCAGGTAATTTATAGCCCGCTTCCTTCCAGGCTGCCGCTGCACCTGCATGATATTTTAGTGTCGACTTTCCGCAGAAGCTGGATTTTTTTGGATCCATTTCGGCTAAACCCACAGCCTTCATGAAAGCTGTACGTTTTTTCAGTCTATCCAATGTCGAGATATGTGCTGCAACTATTTTCTTTACCAAGTCAAAAGACATTTTTTTGTGAACGACGTCCGTAAAGGCAGTACCTAGACCGCGCAGTTTATTATCTTCGGAAATAAGTGTTATTGACTTTTCATAGCCCATATCTTTGCGGTCGACTATTATTGGAATATTACCGGGTACGCTGAACATTTTTTTGGCCAAGGCGCTTTCCATTGCTGCCTTAGGTAAAGAAAATACGTTAATCTTGCCGGCTGCAGTCATAGTTGTTGGATAGGGGTGGGGCCAGGTTGAAGGCAATATAAAGCCATCGACCGATCCATCAACCAATGTGGTCATCAATTGACCCCAGTTTTGCTGAACGCCTTTGTAATCTTTGCCGTCTTTTAAGCCCGCCGCCAATATACCAACAGAACGTGCGTTATTTAGTGCGGCGCCGCGAGGAGGGCCGTTCCAAATAGTTTTGCCTTTAAAATCTGCCCAGCTTTTCCAACCCTTATTGGCATAAGCAAAGCCATAAAAACCACCAGCGTTATAAGTCCATAAGGCGCGAAGGTTTGCCGCCAATTCAGCACCTTTTTTCTTTCCTATCTTACCATAAGGGCCGACGCCGCGAGAAAGGAGAAAAGGCAGGATAATGGGGGCAGAAGCAAGATCGGTTTTGCCTTGAGCGACATTGCGCACCGAGTTGGTGAGGGTTTGACCTTGCGCTACTTGGAGATTGGCGATTTTCTTTTCAGCTAGAACATCGGCCATGTGTCCCATCACATTGCCAGGTACACCGGTTGGCCCAGCCGTTTCAGCTGACAAGTTTATTTGTGCCTGGCTGTGTCCCGCTAAACCTACTACTAAAATAAAGGCTAAAATCAGCCATAGATGGTTTTTCATGATTACTCCCTTTATCAAACTTTATACTAAAAAATTTTAGGTGACTTCTTTTCGGTCTTTAGATCTTATAGCCTTATAATCTACGATCTGTTCATTGGAAACAGTTAGATCAAAACCATTAAACCATTTAGTACATGAGTTCGTCATCTTCACCACCACCAGGAAGAACAAGTTCTCCTGACTCAGAGAGGGACTTAGCAGTGTCCATAACGCTTGAACGGGCTTCTGACACTTCTTTTTTTCGCACAGCGCCAAGCGCCTCCATGTCCTCCTCCATAATTTTGGCTGCTCGCTCTGACATATTACCGAAGAAGAGCTGTTTTTTGTCGTCCACTGCCGAACCTCACCTGCTCGATGCTTCGAGAGCTGCCACATCGTGGCTTTTAAATTCTATTAATATAATGTCCGGAACGGGTCAAAAGCCACCGTTCAGACTAAACAGCAGTAATGGCCGTTTTCGGAGTAAGAGCGGACATATACCCGTCACCGATAGGCCGGGGAGGCCCCCCATATTGATGAGAGTGCCAGGAGTCCCTTAATCGGTCCCGCTACTTGGGTCATCTGAAGCCTCAAAACGTGGGAAGTTTATTTCGGTGTTTGGGGGTCAATACTTGGCATAATATTCTAGAAGAAGTGGTGCCGCTTGGGTGATTTGAACACCCGACCCCCGCATTCATCACACTACAACTTTCGTTGCCACCCACATTATAGTGTGGGTGTTTGTGCGCTGGACTTTCTCTTCATCATACCAACCAAAGTTGGGTTAGACGCTCACCGTAAAGTCTCTACACCTTCCCTTTCGGGATTGGCTCGGGATTGCCATTTCACAGGTTTCCCCGAATTTGATGAGTTTTCACTCAAAGGTTTCCCGATGAGGACGCAATTTAAAACTACGAATGCGATGCTCTACCAGCTGAGCTAAAGCGGCACTAGGATATAACTAAACTGAAGATCCAGATACATCAACAACCATCACAAAGTCTAAATCGTTCAGATACAACTAATTATTACACAATACTTTTAACTCTTGGATGACATTTTCAATAACTTCCTGCCAATCGCCGGGAGTTGATTGGCGAAAAAGTCGGGCGGTGGGGTACCATAGGTTGGTCTCGCCAGATGTTAACCAACGCCAATCTGGGGCATGGTGTAATAGAATCCAAACTGGCTTGCCCAATGCGCCGGCCAGGTGAGCGACCGCGGTGTCTGTGGTGATGACCAGATCTAGTTCCATAATAAGGGCAGCAGTTTCTTGCAATGGTGAGGGCCCGGTATCTATCAGGTTAAATTTATCAGAGAGGTCGTTCGATACGTTGGTCCCTTCATCTTTTTGAAGGTTAAACCAGTTTATTCCGGCTAAATCTGAGAGGGGTGTAAGGTCTTCCGGTGGAATTTTTCTAAATCTCTCTGCGGGGTTAGCTGGGTTTCCGTTCCAGTTGAGGCCGATTTGTGTTCCGGAATACCGTTGTTTCCAGTTACGCCAGTTCTGTCGTAATTTTGGATCTACCAGTAAATATGGTCCGTCTTCTGGTATAGTCTCCAGTGTGGTTCCAAGGATCCTAGGGAGATCCATGAAGGGTGCATGAAAATCAAAATCGGGAAGCGTGTCTCCTTGATTGATAATTTCGTCAGCCAAAACTTGTTTTTGAGCTAAAGGAACAATAGCCTGTGGTAACTCCAAATAAACGTAATCTGCGAATTGTTTTACTATAGGTGCGTAACGCATGAAGTGAATGGTGTCGCCTAAACCTTGTTCAGGGTGAAGAAACACTTTCTTTCCCTTGAGATCCTCGCCATTCCAGTTTGGTTGGAAAAAATTTCTCCGGATACCAGGAAA
>JYMV01029718.1_pt1 | contig 15729 bp, 17 predicted proteins | sample 338911 | NCBI WGS metagenome assembly JYMV01 (sample SAMN03354496, study PRJNA234377) | hydrothermal vent metagenome | biome: Deep sea; feature: Hydrothermal plumes at the Eastern Lau Spreading Center, Western Pacific Ocean; material: Seawater | place: Tonga | collected 2009 | depth 2000 m m
GATCGATGATTAACAACGCGTCGGCACAACTGCTGTGATCGGCAACTGTTGGACCAGAGGCTATTACGGCCGGATCATCACCTGGAACATCTGAAATCATGAGGGTAAACGTGCTTCCGGGCCATGCGGCTTCGGCAAGACGGCCGCCTTTGATTTTTGAAAGATGCTTGCGCACGCAGTTGATCTGGGAGATGTCAGCACCGGATTCAAGCAGCTGCCGGTTTATTTGCTGCTTTTCTGTTAGGCTGAGTTCGTCAATTGGCAGCGTCAGTAAAGAAGATCCACCTCCGGAAAGCAGGCACAGTAGTAGGTCGCCTTCATCAAGCGATGCTGCAATATCCAGAATTCGATTTGCTGTGTGTAGGCCTGCCGTATCAGGTATAGGGTGGGCGGCTTCAAGAACTTCGATTTTATTACAGGTTTTCGCATGTCCATACGGGGTGAGTACCACACCAGACAGAGGTCCAGGGCTACAGGCCTCTAAAGCCTGTGCCATGGATGCAGCGGCTTTTCCGGCACCAACAACCACCGTTCGAGCTGCGGATCCGTTCGGTATTAGACTTCTATCCATTAGTCTCCTGGGATCCGCGCTGGCGACAGCAGCGCAAAACAGAGCCTGCATTAACTGGCGCGGATCATTCTGGACTGAAACTTTCACTTGGTGTATCTGCTCTTGAACTGGCAGGTCACAATATTTGCTCAATGTGTTGGTGTTTGCCTTGGCGCGAAACTAGAATTATGTCAGTTGGACTGCCCATAGATGTGGACGATGGAGAATCTATATGCCTAATTATGCCGCACCTGTTGAGGATCTTAGGTTTGTCCTTAATGAACTTATTGATCTGGAAGAGATTCGTGCGATGCCGGGATACGAGGAGACTACTCCAGATGTAGTCGACGCGGTATTGAATGAAGCCGGGAGATTGGCCTCAGAAGTGCTCGCCCCGTTGAACAGGTGTGGAGATGTACAGGCACCCACCGTAAAAGACGGGGTGGTCACGACCTCTCCGGAATGGAGAGCTGCATACCACAGGTTTATGGAGGGCGGCTGGACGGCACTCATATTTGACCCCGAATACGGCGGCCAGGGTTTGCCTCGAGTATTGGCTGTAGCCGTGCAGGAAATGTGGGATGCCTCAAATATGTCATTCGGACTCTGTCCATTGTTGACATGCTCTGCTGCCGAAGCAATTTCATTGCAGGGCAGTGAGGAACAAAAACGAATCTATCTGACCAAACTCGTGTCTGGTGAGTGGGCCGGAACGATGAATCTGACTGAGCCGCAGGCTGGGTCTGATCTCAGTGCGATCAGGGCAAGCGCTATACCAACAGATGACGATGGACACTATCTTCTGAGCGGTCAGAAAATCTATATTACCTACGGTGAGCACGATCTGACCTCCAATATTGTGCATCTTGTGCTTGCTCGAACACCAGACGCGCCCGAAGGCGTAAAAGGTATCTCGCTATTTATCGTACCCAAATTCATACCGGATTCACAGGGCGAACCTGCTGAGCGAAACGATCTGCGATGCGTGTCTCTGGAGCACAAACTCGGCATCCACGGCAGCCCCACTGCAGTCATGGCATACGGCGACCAAGGCGGTGCGACTGCGTATCTTGTCGGTGAGGAAAATAGAGGAATCGAGTACATGTTCATCATGATGAACATGGCGAGGCATGCTGTTGGTGTCGAGGGATATGCGGTTGCTGAGCGTGCTTACCAGCGTGCTCGAAGTTATGCGATTGAGCGGGTTCAAGGGCGTGCGGTAGGGGATCTCAGTGGCAAGCGTGTCACCATAATTGATCACCCGGATGTTGCCCGCATGATGATCGATATGAAGAGCCGTGTGGAAGCTATGCGAGCAGTCAGCCTGTACGCGGCGCAGGCAATGGATTGTTCCATCCGGCAACCGGACGAACGGGCCAGGGCAAAGGCCCAACAGCGTTTAGATGTATTGATTCCCGTCGTTAAGGGCTGGAGCAGCGAAGTGGGTAACCAGGTTGTCGGTGTAGCCTTGCAGGTTCACGGTGGCATGGGGTTTATCGAAGAAACTGGAGCGGCTCAACATTATCGCGACGCCCGCATTACCACGATTTACGAAGGCACTACCGGGATTCAGGCGGCTGATTTGGTGGGTCGAAAACTTCTTCGTGATGGTGGTGAGGTTATTTATGAATTAATCGAACAAGCACGTGCAGATCTTGCGCAGATTAACCCTGGCGAGTCCGAAGCGCTGAAAGTAATTCGTACAAAAGTGTCCAGCTCACTTGATCGGCTGTCAGGCGCGACAGACTGGGTACTTGAAGCAGCCTCTCAGGATCCCAGGCGACCCTACGCATCATCCTTTCACTATCTCATGCTGTGGGGTAGTGTTGCGGGGGGTTGGCAAATGGCAAGAGCTGCGGGTGTAGCGGCCCGCCATTTGGCAACGGGTGAGGGCAACCAGGATTTCTATAGGGGTAAAACCCTGACCTGCCGACATTACTGTGAGCAGGTGCTGCCGGAAAGTGAAGCCCATTACCAGGCAATAATTTCTGGATCGGAAACTGTACTGGCAGCCGCACAATACATCTGATCAGGCGAGTTTGAGGCCGTTAGCAACGGGTTGTTCAGGTTGTGCCAACACAACAGATCCATCAGCCTGGGTAAAGCCGGTTATCAAGCATTCAGACCTAACCGGGCCGATCTGTTTTATCGGAAAATTAACGACACCAAGCACCTGCCTTCCGACTAGATCATCTGGTGAATAAAGGTCAGTGATCTGCACGCTGGATTTAAGCACGCCTACTTCTGGCCCGAAATCAACATGGAGGATGTAAGCTGGCTTTCGAGCTTCTGGAAAAGGTCTTGCTTCAATGACTGTGCCGATCCGAAGGTCGACTTGTTCAAATTCCTGCCAGTTGATGGTTTTCATAATCATGTCCCCGGTGGTTGTGATTCTGGATCATCGACTCCAACGAGTTGACGTATTTCGACTGTCTCGAAGTCCGGCAGGGCCTGGTTACGTTCTGGAAGCCATAAATCCAGCCATTGGCGCAGGGGCAACAATATAGGTGTAGTGAGTTGTTGCTCTAGCAGATGCATAACTCTCGGTATGTGTCTGATGTAGTGTGATTTGTCGTCGCGGAGTAGAAGACGGAGAAATATCCCTGCCACCTTGCAGTGTCGCTGTGCTCCTAATACGTGATACCAGGTCCTAAAGTTTTCAATCTCCAGCAAAGGCATGCCTTCGTGGTACCGTTGGATCATCGACTCGACCAGGTTTGGGCTGATATCACGTCGTGCATCCTCCAGTAAAGAGACTACATCATAGGCCATCGGCCCGATCACAGCGTCCTGGAAGTCAAGCAGTCCACAGCCTGAAATCCCGGTTTCCGGAGGAACCCACATCAAGTTATCAACGTGGAAATCTCTCAGTACGAGTGAATGGGCCGGTTCGGGGAGACCGTCTAGGATCTCCTGCCAAATCGAGATATAGCTGTGGCGCATCTCGGCGCTGGTGGTGTTGTTGCGAATTACCGGCGCATACCAGTCGGTCAGGAGTAGCGCTTCCTGGATGAGGAGGTGGCGGTCATATAGGGGAAGGTCGATCGCAACGGCATCCGGGTGACTGTGCAAGGCGATCAGCACGTCGACGGCCAGGGGATAAAGTGAGGTGTCATCCGTACCAGTTGCAATCAGACGGGTAAAAGTGTCATCGCCAAAATCTTCCAGCAAAAGGAGGCCGTATTTTTGATCAAAATCGATGATCTCAGGTGCTTTGAGTCCTATTGCGGTGAGGTGACGAGCGATTTTGGCGAATTGCCCTACATCTTCGAGTTCCAGCGGTGCGTCCATGAGCAGGGTAGGTTTGTCTGTGTCCGATAGACGGAAATATCGACGGAATGAGGCATCCTGAATGAGGGGTGCCAATGACTGCTCGTCAAGACCGCGCTGGTGAAGAAAAGTGCGACGCTGGGCCTGTCTTTCGTCGTTGAGCGTCATTGTTGTGGTAGCCTGACCGTCATATGGATTGGTGTCTGTCAAAAGATACCATGCAGATACCATTGACCACTTCCAAGATCGCGAAAAATCCAGGCTCGCAGTTCGCTATTTGAAGCCAGATAGTAATCACGTTTTACCGGATTTTTATCCCACCAGCCACTGTTGATTCGTTCGATCTGTTTATCCAGCAACAATGGTTTTCCCTGGAGACAGGGTTGACCGTGTTTTATATCCATGTGTCTGGGCCGATGAAGTAACCACAGTGGTCGAGGAGAAGATCGAAATGTAGGCCCAGGCTCTCCGGGAGAGCAAGGCATCCAGGATTGTTCTGGACGATGATCTGGATTGAGTTGTATGCCCTGAACAGCTTTGAAGCCAAGGCGGTTCTGAAGACTGTCGAGCAATACTGTTGGATCTCCTGAGAGATGACAGTTGTCTGTCAGCAGGACATCATTATTTTCGGGGATTGATATCAGGAGTTTTGATTTGAGTGCCAGGTGTGTAATTGGTCGCTTCAGCTGTATCGCTTCAAATGCAAGCCGGGATAGCTTTAGAAACACTTGAGTCTCTCGGCGGGGACAGGACATCTGCACGGGTATGTCCAAGGAGTATCCATGGTCATCTGTAAGAATCCAGTTAAGGTGGTTGGCTGCTGCACAGGAATGCTTTAACTGTACACCCAGGGTGTTCAGCAGATGTTCTACAGCTGGAAGCAAGAACTCAATTGAGTCGGTATCCTGCCTAAGTGCTACATCGTCGTAGAATGTCAGTGGAGGTGCATAAAATAACTGGGGGTCAGCTGTTCGGCCAACGATCTGATCCAGTTGATTGAGTACAGTCGGATCGAGTCGCCGGGCAAGATCATGCCGTGGAAGTCGCAGTAAGTCTCCGATTTCATAGATGCCGAGTCGGTTTAGCAGATCGCTTCGGCGACGCCCAAGATTTAGCCATCCGATGGGCAAGTCGCGTAGGTGAGATATAAGCTGCCTGCGGTCAGTGATACACAGCGTTCGACCTGCACGGGCACTCAATACCGCACTTGCAGGTGTCGGAGTGACAGCCGTCTGGAATCGATGGGCTTCAGTTTGGGCCCAACTGTCTACTGATATCAACAGGGACTGAAGTCCACCGTAGAGTTTAAGGCTGCCTGCGATCTCCATCAGCAGGCAGTCCTTGCGAATGATAACAGCAGGTGTCCAGCGGGTTGCCCGGCTGGCCAGTTTTTCCAGTGCCTGTTTTTCCGCCATCCGGTCACGGGGAAACGTTCTGAGTTGCGGGACCATGGCGCGAGCCGCAGCCAGTGTCATGCCCGGATGAATACCGGCCTGGTCTGCGGCATCATTGACAGTGGTGATCTGATAAGCCTGTCTTTGCTGTTCAAATGTCACCGCTGGTGTGCTTTCAGCGAGGTTAGTGACAACTTCAAGAGAGAGTTTCGGAAAATATAGGGCCAGCCAGAGCGGAAGTTTGTTGGATGGTCCAGCTAGTGAGGGGTTTTTTGGAGGAAGATACGGGACGGCAAAGAGAGTTCTCGAGGTTGGGTTTTCCGATACAACACAGGTGTTTGAACGCTGATTCACGGACAACAGCTTCTATCGGACGGTATATGTTGAACAGGGATGCGCCGTGACAGCGTCAGGTTATTCACTGAACGGCCGCCTCGACACTTAAGTATGTTTAGCTGAATGCCGTCTGGGTCCGGCTGGCACTGGACGCGCAGGGCGGCACTGGTATGGGAATCCGCAGTACGGTCAGTGCAGAAGCAGATCATCCAGGTCTGGCTGCGTTCGGCGGCCAGTTGGAGGCGGCGTAGAGAGGTCCGGCCAAGGTGTTGAGCCCAGAGCAAAACTACACTGCAGCTACCAGATTGGAGAGATTCTTCTGCTGCCCATAAGGCATCCCGCTGCCTACTGGGTCGGACCAAAAGTGTCCGCGACAGTTCTATACCGTTGTCGTTCAGGGCCGGTGCAAAGGGGATGTGGGGGGGTGTTATCCAGGTCTGCCAGCGTGCCTGTTTGCTCAGTACAGACAATGCAGGTGCCATCAGCCACAAGGGGCTGTGGTTGATGTCTTTAACCAAAACCTCGGTCATTGCGCCCAGCGGCCAGCCACCGCCAGGCAGGCACTGGTCCAATTCATCAAATCCCGTTGGTACCACGGTACGGGTTGTCATAGTAGACCGGTTTCCTCGCCAGATATCCCGCCGATTCAGACAGAACTCAAGACTCACGGCAGGTTGCCACTACGGATCACCCCAACACCTATGCCCTCAATGGCGAAGGCATGCTTCCTCAGGTCTACCCGAATCGGCTCAAAGTCAGGATTACGCGGTAATAGGGTGACTACATTGCCACGCTGACGAAACTGCTTTACGGTGACTTCGTCCTCTAGTCGTGCTACTACGATCTGGCCGTTTTCAGCTTCCCTGCTGCGGTGTACTGCCAGCAGATCATGGTTGAGGATGCCGGCATCGCGCATGCTCATGCCCCGTACTCGAAGCAGATAATGTGCTTTGGGCTGGAAAAGTCGATTAGGCAGAGTGTAATGGTCTTCAATATGTTCGCTGGCAAGGATAGGGCTGCCGGCTGCCACTTCACCGATCACCGGTATTCCTGTCGGTACCAACATTCGGATACCCCGAGAGGTTCCAGTGCGCAGTTCGATTGCGCCCTTGCGTGCCAGTGCTCGCAGGTGTTCCTCGGCTGCGTTGGCCGAACGGAAACCAAGCTGTTTTGCGATCTCTGCACGGGTTGGCGGCATACCGGTGTGTTGAAAAAATGCCTGGATGCACTCCAGTACCTGCAGTTGTCGGGCTGTCAATGTTTGTGTCATGGGGTCTGTTACCGGTTTGAGGAGTCGGTACCACGCATGTTGAACACTGTAATTATATACAGTTATCGGATAGCCCTGTCCAGTACCGCCTGGGTCATGTCAGATATCCATAATCAGAGTGATGTGCAGAACCCGGTAACCGTACGGACAGCACAACATAGCGAGGAGGCGTGGTTTTCAGGGCCTCAAAGTGGTCCAGGATGGTTTATCCGGGCACCTTCTCCGACAGGGCATCTTCATAGGGGCGCATGTCCATTTTGTCAGGATAACGTGCTTTTACAGCTTCTATCGTGTCAGGATTCCAATAGGGATGGCCGGGCGCCGGGAATCCCAGTACACAGCGCTGGGTAATGCTGGCTCGAGTCAGGATTGCTTCACCCCGTCCATATAACGCACGTGCTAGACCGCTGCTCCACGGGGTGCAATATTCCGATTGTGCTTTGCGAAACGACAGACTGTGGATATGTCGTGTGACTTCTCGTTCGGTCGTCAGTGGTGTTCCTCGGTGCCATAGATCATGGCGGTAAATCAGGTCAACACTGTCGGCGGTGTGGCTCAGGGGCAAGTTTGCTCCAGTGATTCAGGTTACTGACGGGATAGCGGATGTCTACCCTTTTGATGTGTGGCGGTTTTTGGCAGATCGGTTGACCGGCATTGTCCTGTCCCCTGGATTACCCGTATGTCATAGAATCTAGAAAACTCATTGAGGAGTCCATAATGGATCTTGATATTCGTGGCCGGTCGGCTGTAATTACTGGTGCTTCCAAGGGCATCGGCCGAGCTGTTGCAGAGCGACTTGCAGCGGAAGGTGTCAATGTCTACTTGGTTGCCCGAACTGTGACAGCGCTCGAAACAGCAGCCTCTGAACTTAAAGACAGGTATGGTGTGGATGTTGGATTCTCTGCGCTGGATTTATCAGTCAGCAGCAATGTTGACCAACTGTTTGCTGAATATTCTGGCACCGTTGATATTCTGGTAAATAATGCCGGAGCTATTCCTGGCGGCAGTATCGACCGCGTCGATGAGACGACATGGCGACAGGCATGGGACCTTAAAGTTTTCGGCTACATCAATATGTGTCGCTTGGCTTATGATCGCATGCGCAACGTTGGCCATGGTGTGATCATCAATATCATTGGCGCAGCAGGCGAAAGGCCGAGTCCAGGATATATTGCGGGCTCAGGCGGCAATGCATCTTTGATGGCGATTACACGCGGTCTGGGTGGCCACAGCTTAAGCGACGGAATACGGGTTGTGGCAATCAATCCAGGCCTGATCCGAACAGAGCGGCTTGTGACAATTCTTAAGGCCCAGGCTGAAGAGAGCTTGGGCGATGAAAGTCGCTGGGAGGAACTGGTCGACCCTGTTTTTGCTCCTGGCGATCCGCAGCACATTGCGGATCTTGCTGCGTTTCTGGCATCGGGTCTGTCTGGTAATACCACAGGCACGGTGTTTACGGTCGATGGCGGAAGCAGTGCGCGGTGAATCCGCTATCACTGTGTGTTGGCAATTCGCTTGCAGCCTAAGGATGCGGTCCGTGGCGGGGCACTTCGGCTTTATGATAAGAATCGGGTAAATAACGTTGCATCCGGTCAAACGAGACGTTTATGCTTGTACTGTTTACAGGCAAGAGGAGGAAAATTATGAGCCTTAGCTCTCTAGATCACTGTTCAATTCGGACAGTCAAACTTGAGGAGACCCGGGACTTCTACGTCAATATGCTTGGTATGGTAGACGGGGACAGGCCGGATTTTCCGTTTCCCGGTGCATGGCTGTATGTGGATGGGGTCGCCGTGGTACATATTATCGGTGTTGATCCTGAAGATTCGTCCGGTCTCGCATCGTATCTTGGCGGTGAAGTGGGTGCTGACGCACTGACAGGGTCGGGTGCATTCGACCACATTGCATTTCGTGCCAAAGACCCTGAACTGTTGATGTCGCGCCTGAAAGGAAACGGGTACGAGTATCGTGAGCGTGATATTCCGAGTATGAACCTGTTCCAGGTGTTTATTGAAGATCCCAATGGCGTCACGATCGAACTCAATTACTGGGGTGAGGAGCAGGCGGCTGCGTAAATAGTCGCAGTTCGTATAGCCATGTCGGAAGTAACCGCAACAGTATCCGTGGCTCCGAGCCGTGAGGAGATGGTCGAGCGGGCGATCGCCATGATTCCAAAGCTGGCAGAGCGGGCGGCGCTCGTTGAAGACACCCGCACGATCCATCCCGATACGGTTAAAGATCTTTGGGATGCCCAGCTGTGGTCGATTCTCAAGCCGCGGCGTTATGGTGGACTCGAACTCGACTTTGGGACCGTCATCGATATCTCTGAGCATATCGGACGGGGGTGTGCATCCACAGCGTGGATATACGGAAATCTGATCTCTCATGATTGGATGCTGCCAATGTGGCATGCAAAGGCTCAAGAAACGGTGTGGCGAGACAATCCTCGGGCATTGATCGCTTCATCCCTGGTTACACCTGCTGGACGGGCAAAACCGGTAGATGGTGGATTTGAACTCAGCGGTCGATGGCCATACTGCAGCGGGATTGATCCCAGCGATTGGATCATGATTGGGGCCATGATAGATGATGAAGGACCGAAACGTCCGCTGTGGTTGATGGTCCCCAGGGACCAGTTCGAAGAGATCGACACCTGGCAGGTGATGGGTCTCGTTGGTACTGGCAGCCGCGACGTACAGTGTGAGGCAGTCTATGTTGCGGACTATATGACACTTGAGCCCAAAGAAACCCGCGGCGGGCCAACGCCTGGAACACCCCATGTGCCCGGTTTGGTCTATCAGTTGCCTGTGCTGGGTTTGTTCCCCCACATTCTGGTCGGGCCTATGGTGGGGATTGCACGGGGTGCTTACGACGATTATGTTGGTGAGATTCGTGATCGGCGCTCGACGGCTAACGCTGCTAAGTTGGCAGAGCACACGCAGATACAGATGAAAGTGGCCGAAGCGGATGCGTTGATTAAGGCGGCACGCGTCCTAGCACTGGATAACATTCACGAAGCAGAACGTATTGTCGCCACTGGGATTCAACCTGATGTGATAACAAAGGTGCGCTGGCGCCGCGACGGTGCCTATGCAGCACAGAACTGCGTCAAGGCAGTGCAATTATTGCAATCGGTAATCGGTGCGGCAGGGAACTTTCTAAGCAACCCGTTTCAACGGCGATTCCGCGATATACACGCGGCCGGGAGTCAGATTCAGGTTATTTTTGATATTAACGGAGCCGAGTTCGGTCGTGTTGAACTGGGCCTCGATCCTGTCAATAAGGCCATCTGAACCAGCTTTGGGTCAAACCGCTGGCCGAATGACCAGGCAGCCCGGCCCCTGGTATTGGATTGCCTGTTGATGCTTGCCGCTGGATGTTCGCCGAAAGAGTGGGTTATGCTCTTGGCTTTGCTATTTAAATGAGGTTCGAGATGGACGAAGAAGTTTTTAATTTACAGCTGCGAAAGTTCCTAAAGAAAGTGGGTATTCAGTCACAGCGTGAAATCGACCAGGCCGTACGTACGGCTATCAGCGCAGGTACGCTCGACGCCACGGAAACGTTGACAGCTCGCGTGGTTCTGCAGGTTCCAGCAGTGGGTATTGACGTCACCATAGAAGATTCGATTAAGCTGAGCTGAGTAGTTCGAGGATAGGTCTGATCCCACAGGAATGGTTCATGACTGAATTCAGGCCGCCTTTGATAGAAATACGCGACGCCACGGTATTCCGAGGTGTCACAAAAGTATTTGACCATCTAAATTTGATTCTGGAACAGGGGTGCAGTACCGCGATTCTGGGACCTAATGGTGCCGGTAAGACCACACTGCTGAAGTTGCTTACCCGGGAACTCTATCCTGTCCAGCGTGGCGGTGCGTACGTACGCATTCTGGGGCAGGCGCGCGGCGATATCTGGTCCCTGCGCACACAGCTGGGTATTATTTCGAGTGACCTCCAATTCGAGTATGCCGGTCGGGCCAATGGGCTTGAGGTGGTGCTGTCGGGCTTTTACGCCAGTGTCGGTGTGTGGGGCCATCAGGAATATGATGCGAGCCAACAGGAGATGGCCCAGGCGACACTGTGTGAATTGGGAATAGAGGACCTTGCGGATCGTCGTTATGAGACTTTGTCGACCGGCCAGCAAAGACGGTTGCTGCTGGGACGTGCCCTGATCAACCAACCCGACAGCCTTTTGCTCGACGAGCCTACCAGTGGTCTGGACCTTGCGGCCACGTTTAGTTATCTCAAGACCTTGCGTCGGTTGATGTTACACGGACGAACCGTGGTGCTGGTGACCCACCATATTCACGAAATTCCACCGGAGATCGATCGTGTCGTTCTATTGGATGCCGGCAGAATCGTTGCTGATGGTCTCAAGCCCTCCGTGTTGTCCAGTCAGTCGTTGAGTTTGCTGTTCGGAGAGTCGATCAATCTGATCGAATCAGACGGCTGGTATCAAGCGACACCCGCTTGAAGAGTTTAGACCGCTGCTTTTTTCCCCGAGGTTGACCGGCGTTCTGGCTTGTCATCGTACTCCACAGTATCATCGCCGTTGTAGACGAGAAAGTGGCGCCCCTTGGCGCGCGCGATCAGTGTTACACCGAGATCCTGAGCGAGCTCCATACCCATGTAGGTAATTCCAGAACGGGATACCAGAACGGGAATACCCATATGAGCGGCTTTCATCACGATCTCAGATGTGAGCCGGCCGGTGGTGTAGAAGATCTTGTCATTTCCCTCAACTCCTTCGAGCCACATTTCTCCGGCAATAGTATCGGTCGCATTGTGTCGACCGACGTCTTCAACAAAATAGAGGATCTGTGCGCCGTCACATAATGCGCAACCATGTACTGCGCCGGCGGCGCGATAAACTTCGTTATAACTACTGATTGCCTTTAGTAGTGTATAGATGGTGGACTGAAGAATCTCAACACGGGGCAGACGAGTGTCGTAGAGTTTGTCGAGTGTGCAACTGAATACAGTACCCTGGCCACAGCCACTGGTAACAATACGACTGGAGATTTTTTCCTGTAAGTTGCTGATGCCTTCACCGTGCGTCGTGATGACATCAACGGTCTCTCGGTCCCAGTCGACTTTAATCTCTGCGATTTCTTCGATGTGGTCTATAAGCCGCTGGTTGCGTAGATATCCCAGCGTGAGTTTCTCCGGGTAGGTGCCCAGCGTCATTAAGGTCACGACCTCACGCCCATCAACTTTGATAGTCAGCGGAAACTCTCCAGCTACATGTAGATCACGTGTGTCGCCGTACTCGTCTCGCGCTTCGACGGGATGGGTTGCCGGCAGGCCTTCATTCGACATAATAGGTCGGTGTATTGCCGGTGGTTGCTCAAGATCTGTTTGCTGTTGATCCATGCCTGTGTGCCACAATTGAGTGCCCTTGTCTTGACCGGTATAGTGATCGTCTATGTTAAAACCTGCAACCATCAAAACCCCGGGTTCAACACGGTTTTCAGTGTCTGTTATTGTGGAGCGAAAACCGTTTCATGACAAACCGTGGCTGGCCGACACGTGGAAGATGACGGTGTCTCGCAATACCTTTATGGCGGATTTGACATTGAGTTGTTTAAGGATGGTCTGGAGAGTTATACCGCCAACCTTCGTGCCCACAAACCGAGTGTGTCTGTTATCTGTGAGCACGATGACGAAATCGATGAGATCCGGCCCTTGGTTGTAACCTTGAATTATGACGAGATGGCCTCCTATGTGGAAGTAGATGAACCTGTATTTGATATTCCGATCCCGTCTGACATCTATCACTGGGTTGAATCCTACGTGTTGGAAAATTACCGCCCTGAAGAGAGAGAAGCGACGACGTGAGAAATGGGCTGATGAATCCTTTAAACCGAGTCGTCGTCCCTTGCAGGACGGGTGATAGTGGGACCATGGAAGACGAGTCACAAAGTCTTCTAAGGCGATGGTCAATCCGCAACGCGCCCGGGAAGCGCTTGCTGCTAACGACGAAAGCCTTGTACCAGGGCAAACCCCAGCGGACGAGCAGCCCATAGGTGAAGACGATCAGTGTGATGACGTCGAAACATCTCCAAATGATACCGGGATAGCGCAGGTCGAAGAAGAAACAGACGAGTCCACCAGTAATGTTGAAGCCAATAATGGAGGTACAGGGTCGGCATGACAGATTCAGACAGAGAGATCATCGACTACCTCGGTTTTGATCTACCCGGGGAAAACCAATTAGCGCAGGCACGGCGGACAGCGCTGTTGCGTGGGCTGGAGGGCAGTGCAGAGCCCACATCCCTGGTTTCTTATACTTCGGCTGGCCTGGTTCTGATCATCGGTCCGGAACCTTCTGCATTGTCGGTGGCGGAGAGTCTTGTCGGGTCTGTGACCTGTTTCGTACTCGCAACAGACGCAATCGACAACACATCGTCCACACCGACGGGCTATGAGAAGCGACAAGTTGCCGGCCAGGATGTCCCGATCATATTTGGCAAGCCGAAAAAAATACTCGGTCATTTGGGTAGCTTCGAGGTGATTATCGAGCGGAGCCAGAGAGAGGTGGAGTTGGCGAAGGTTATGAATCTGGTCGGTGGTGGAATCGACGTAGTCCTTGACCTTGCTCGAGATCCGTTGCTCAGAACCGAATTGTTACCACCAGGCTATTTTGCGCCGACTGGGGATTCATCAAGACTTGATCAGGCGCTGTCGGATATACCCGAACTCGCCGGGACTTTCGAGAAACCGAGATACGTGCAATACAACCCCGACATCTGTGCCCACAGTGAACGCGGGATAGCGGGTTGTACCCAGTGCATCGATGTGTGTCCGGCAGGATCGCTCACATCTCTGGCTGGACGCATCTCGGTCGACCCGCACCTGTGTCACGGTATGGGGTCGTGCGCTGCGGTGTGTCCGACCGGCGCGATGACCTATGCCTATCCCAACCTGGCCCGTACATTAGACAGTCTACGCAGACTGCTCAGTAGCTTTCGTGAAGCTACAGATCGGGCCGCAGTGTTATTACTGTTCGATAGCGAACATGCCGGCAGTACTGTTAAGGGTGTGGTTGGCAATATGGCTGCTAATGTTATTCCCTGGCGGATCGAAGAGGCGGGTTCAACAGGTATTGAAGTCTGGCTGTCGGCAGTTGCTTACGGCGCACGTTCTGTTGTGATCGTGACTACAACGCACACGCCGCCTTCCACACGGACCGCACTCGAGTCACAGGTCAAGCTGGCGGGTGTGTTGCTGGAAGGGTTGGGTTACTCGGGTAATTGCGTTCGTCTGATAGATGTAGAGCATCTCTCCGATTCCGGCAACCTGGCGGTAGATCCATCCAGTGAAATTACAGTCGCAGCCACTTATGGCGGGATAGATGAAAAACGGGTTGCACTTCGATTTGCGTTCGATCATCTGCTGCAAGCAGGGAATGCCAGCAAAGATCTAATTGATCTTCCAACCGGTTCGCCGTTCGGCACAGTGAATATCGATACTGATGCGTGTACGCTGTGTATGGCCTGCGTGTCAGTGTGTCCTTCTGGAGCGTTGGACGATGATAAGGAACAGCCCAGATTGACATTTCTGGAATGGAACTGTGTTCAATGCGGGATCTGCGAACGGGCTTGCCCGGAAGGCGCGATTTCACTGCATGCGCGCTTGTTGCTGAACGCTGAACAACGAATGCAGGTTCGAACAGTAAACGAAGAATCACCTTTTCTGTGCATAGATTGTGGCAAGCCGTTCACGACTCAGAGTATGGTGACCAAAATGGAGGAAAAGCTAAAAGGGCACCGCATGTTTCAGGGAGATGGGCTGAAATCTTTGCACCGGTGTGAAGACTGTCGGGTCAAGGCGATGTTCTGACCGAGTTACGCTTTAATTAACATGAATTATGGCCTGTAAGTCATCGATTCTTTGTGGTCGTAAATATTTACGAAATCTAGTCTTGAAAAAGACATTGAGTCGATGCATGAAGGATAGTAATCGCCTACATAAATATATTTTCAAATAGTTCGTATTAACATTAAACACCCAGATTCCGTGTCACCGCCTCACAGTCAAAGCGCACTGAAAACTAGAATTCAGACGACACCTGAAGAGCAGGCGCGTGTGGGTGTGTAGGGCCTGATCGGTACATTGTTCACTGGCCCGCGTAGGACTCGTGAACCCTCAGTAGGATCGTAGACGCTACTTTCAGAACAGCAGTAGATGACACCGAAGCGACGTTAGTGCTTTCTATTGTGATCTGCAAACTGTACTGACTACCGGCCGGTAGTTGATGAAACTGATGTTGCGAGAAGGATGACTCAATTTGTGCGCACAAATCGCAGAAAACGAGACCACGGACTTGTCGCGACCGATCCCTCCGGGAGGGTTCAGTATGCCGATTATCCGGCGGAGGCTTAATTTGAGATATTGATTTTAGACGGACAGTATCTGGCTGATAGTAAGCGCCGACCTTAAGACCATCGATAGGCGCTATACCCTGATGGGTCGTGCAGTTCCAAGCATAAGCTGGTGATAAGATAACACACCCTGTTGATAAATGGAGTGAATACGTGAGTTGCTTTCTTTTCGGCACAGTACACCTGCAAGGGTCACCGTGAAGAGGCAAAGCTCTATGTGAAGTACGAGGAGAACTTAGATGGGAAACGAAAGGAAAAAGCACAGGAAAGAAAAGAAAAAGCCCAAAAAACCGAAGGGTCACTCTGTGGCAGATTTGGATTATCGCTAACTACATTATTAATAATGTAAGGGCACCTAAATCACGGATGCCCTGTTTTTGGGATAGTCACTAGGACTAATCTCTTATAATTCATTTAGACGGAGTATTAGAACTTTTCGGAGAGGTGGCAGAGTCCGGTCGAATGTACCGCACTCGAAATGCGGCGTACCGCAAGGTACCGTGGGTTCGAATCCCACCCTCTCCGC
>JYMV01036484.1_pt1 | contig 15726 bp, 13 predicted proteins | sample 338911 | NCBI WGS metagenome assembly JYMV01 (sample SAMN03354496, study PRJNA234377) | hydrothermal vent metagenome | biome: Deep sea; feature: Hydrothermal plumes at the Eastern Lau Spreading Center, Western Pacific Ocean; material: Seawater | place: Tonga | collected 2009 | depth 2000 m m
GTGACAAGAAATCCCTTTGAAGCTGTCGATCCCCTCGAAGTCTGGAACGTAACCGGCAGAGAAACTTCCGACCGACGTGATCAAGAACTGGCCACGCGCCCGGCTCCCATCTTCTAAATCGATTTCCCAGCGGCTCTCTGCCTCGTCAAACGTCGCCGACATAACTCGCGAATTAAATTGTATGTCCCGACGCAAATCGAATTTATCTGCCACATAATTGAGGTAGCGTTCGGTCTCTGGCTGGCCTGAATAATGTTCTTTCCAGTCCCATTCCTGTAAAAGTTCCTCGGAGAATGAATATCCATAAGAGTAGCTTTCAGAGTCAAAACGGCAACCTGGATAGCGGTTCCAGTACCATGTGCCTCCCACTCCACCAGCGTCGTCGAAAGCCCGGACCGAGAATCCTAGTTGGCGCATGCGATACAAGGAATATAGCCCTGTAACCCCAGAGCCGATGACGATTGCATCGAACTCTTCAATCTCATCAGTGCGCTCTGAACTGGGTACCGATGTTTCCCTTAGAGAATCAGCCATCTCTCTGCTCCTTCAAATCTCCTCTTTGTCCGGTTAACTACAAGGCCCAGTTAACAGAAGGAGGGGTAATTTATCTCGCATTTATCGAATGTATCGTTGCTTGGCATCGATTCATCTCATCTGCTGTGCGCCTGATTTTATATCCGAATCGAATAACCTGCAAGAAAGATTATTATAAGATGCCACAATTATTAACCACAGTTTTTTCGCTACAAAGACATATTTCCCGCGTACGCTCCATCTGGCCAGGGTCGGCAAAAAATGCCGGGGCTGCCACATGTAGAACAAAGCGTTAGACCATCAGGTGGTGCTTGACGCACTCCTACAACGGACTTGAGAGTAATATTAATACGGAAAATTATTAAGTCGGGTTGTAAATCAAGGGTACGGCTTCGTAGGTGGCGTTGGCACAAGTTTTGACTTCAGATAATAGCGATGACACGATAGCTAATCGACTTTCTTTCATGTGGCCGAAGCGTAAGGCGCAGATGGTGAGGCCAATCAAGACTCAGCAATCACCCAATGGAGTCCAGACGCGGGGCTTCAATGGACTAGACCAGGGTTCTGTCTTAACATTCAACGAATAATCAGGAGGGAAAATGCCGAAGATAATCCCGGTTCCCGACGAGGTGAGCAAGCCTTTTTGGGACGCCGTCAACGAGAAACGCCTGTTGTTGCAAAATTGTACCGTTTGCGACAGGCTCCAATACCCACCGCGACAGACATGCCTGTCTTGCGGTTCCGCGGAGAAGCTGGAATGGAAGGATGCGAAAGGGAGAGGTCACGTATCTACCTATATCGTGATAGAGGATGGCCGGCTGAACCGGCGTATGCCTGACCAGCCTTACAACCTGGCGCTAATAACCCTGGACCAGGACCCGAGCATTAATTTTTACTCCAACCTTCCGGGAGTTCCACCTTACGAAGTCCCCGTGGGGGCTGCTGTCCAAATGATTTTTGAAGAAGTTGGGCCGGACCAACTGATCCACGAATGGCAGGTGGTGGGTTAAACTGCCGGTCCGTCCCAAAGACTCTTGTGATGAGAATAGGTGAGTGATGGCTACGCAAACTCCATATGAGTGGCGAAGAGATACAGACGGGATGGGGGTCTGGGAACACCGGGGCAAGGTAGCGGTGGCTGGATTCGGTCATTCCCCCGTTAACCGGCGCTGGGACGAGACATCCATGAATCAAACCCTGGGCGCATACTCTATGCTCGCCTGTGAGCTGGCCATGGAGGACGCGGGAGTTACCCCGGACCAGATCGATGGTGTCATCTGCTGCCAGAGTCATATCGCTGGCAACAGTGGAGGCTCCTCGTCCACCTGGGCGCCCCGGCCCTACTTCGACCCTCCCTACGAGTCTGAATGGGGTCTTACCCTGATAAACGCCGATTGGCTTGTCAAACAAATGGAGTTGCCTAACGTAAAATACACCCCGTCCAACGTACCCACCATTGGGGAAATGATGGGTCTTGCCGCCCAGTCCGTAGCCGACGGGCTTTGCACCACCTGTTTGGTGATATATCCAACGGGAAACCTCGAAGGCAGGTATCGCCGCGGCGGCGAGAACGCGGAGGATTATGCAAATGGGGCCCGGCAATGGACGGTCCCCTGGGGGAACCACGGAGGCAACGACTTCATCAACATCTTCCCCCACAATCAATATTGCCAAAAATACGGTGGGACCCACGACGACCTGGCCCCTTTTGTGATCAACCAACACCGAAACGGACTTTTGACCCCGTGGGGCTACAATGCCTCCAGTGGGATGGTTCAACTTACCGAGGAGGATTACGTGAATTCCAGGTATATCCTGAATCCGCTCCGGATATTTGATTGCGACAGGCCGGTCAATGCCTCGGCCGCCTACCTGATCACTACTGCCGAGCGCGCCCGGGACATGCGGCAACCACCCGTGTACGTACTCAACCATTCCCAGCACAATTTCACGCAGCGCACCACCCAACCGGATTTGGACGAGATAGAAGACTGGACGGACCGCGCCGCTCGGAGAATGTTTGAGGGCGCCGGGCTCGGCCCCGCAGATGTTGATATTTTTAACCCCTACGACGGTTACGCTACGATGGCCCAGTTTTTTCTGGAGGCCTTCCAGTGGCACGGCGTAAAGAGAGGAGACGCGTTCGCCTTTTACGCGGACGACATTAGAGTGGAGGGTCCGCATCCTTTCAGTTCCAGCGGTGGCAATCTGGGGAACGGCCGTACCCGTACCGCCATGTATACCGATAGTATCGAACAGCTTCGAGGATCGGCCGGCCCACGGCAGGTAAAAGTGCGAGCTGAAACCGCGTTGGCGGCCTTCACTACGCCCAGTAGTGGCGGCTGGATGATGTTCGGCAAGCATCCCAGCTAGATAGTTTCATCGACTATCCCTTTTCAGGAGATAGTCATCACTAATGTACCCTTCCCAGTCATCAGGGACAGGGAACGAACTCACGCTTGAACTCGCCCATTTGATTATGAACTCGTCCAAAGTAAGTACTTATGAGAGCCGAGATGCCGCAAAATCGAATTCTTGAAGGCGTTCGCGTCCTCACCCTAGAACAGGTTCACGCGTTGCCTTGGGGAACCTCTTTCCTGGCTGACCTGGGTGCTCAGGTCATTCGCGTGGAAAGCTTGGCCCATCTCCAAGACCGCAAGGCAGGGCCGTTTCCCGACGGGCAGCCCAGCCAGATATGGTGGAACGAAGGGGGTAATTTGGCCTACTTTGGAACCCGCAACAAGAAGAGCATCTGCCTGGAAGTGGCCACTCCCCAGGGCAAAGAGGTTTTTCTCAAGCTAGCTCAAAATTGCGACATCGTCACCGATAACTTCCGGCCTGGTACCATGGAGCGGTTCGGCTTCGATCATGAGAGCCTGGCCAAGCTAAATCCGAAGATCATCACCTTGAGCTCCACGGCCTATGGCTATACCGGACCGTGGCGAAGGGCCGGTTCTCGAGCCCGCACGGTGGATGCATCCTGCGGCATGTCTTACCTCACCGGTTACGAAGATGGTCCGTCCTATCGGGCCAGCAATAACTACATGGACCACTCAGTGGGCAACAACGTGGCCTATGCCCTGTTGCTGGCGCTGTATCAACGCAACAAGACTGGTAAAGGAATGCGCATCGACCTCACCATGCAGGAAACGGGCGTGTCGGCCATCGGCCCCGCTATTCTGGAAACCCAGCGTGGGATAACTCGCTCTCGTCTGGGTTGCGGCCATCTGTGGAAGTCGCCCCACAACGTCTTCCCCTGCCGTGGTTTCGACCGTTGGATAGCCATCGCAGTATCCAGCGATGAAGAATGGCGGAGGCTAAGACAGGCTATGGATGAGCCGCTGTGGGCAGCCGATCCTCGCTTCGACACGGCTCAAGGCCGCTGGCGCCACCGCCACGACTTGGGTGGTCTTTTGTCAGATTGGACCCAAACCAAAGACGATCAAGAGTTGATGAACCATCTCCAAAGCAATGGCATTGCCGCAGGCGCGGTATTGACCGCTGAGGACCTAGTGGCTAATCCTCATCTAGGGGAGCGGGGTTACATAGAGGAGTTTGAAAACGTCAACGCGCCACATGCCGGCCCACGGAAATATGCCGGTCGTCCTTTCCGCATGCCGGAAATTCCGTTTACCATCCGTCATGTGGCGGCTCTGGGTGAGCACAACGTGGTAACGCTGCGGGACGTTGCCGGATTGTCCAATGAGGAGATCACCACCCTGGCTAACGAAGGCGTAATCTCCACTCAACCACTACCCACCGAAACCCCACCCTAAGGCCTAACTGCTCACGCAGGGCCATCGTGACGAATCGCAAGCCGGATACAGTAGGAAGGACCCTCTCCATAAAATTTTGAGGTTTCGACTAAATTGGACATTTTATCGGATATAAAGGTATTGGAAGTGGCCAACAGCCTGTCGGGGGCTTTCTGCGCCAAGTTGCTGGCCGACCAGGGCGCCAATACCGTCAAAGTGGAACCGCCTGGTTGGGGCGATCCAGCGCGCCGGGAGCCGCCTTTCATCAATGGCGTTCCCGACCCCGAGGGTTCCACTATTTTCTTAGCTTTCAACACAAACAAGAGGGGGATCACTTTAGACATTGAACAACCCATGGGCCGTGAGTTGCTGCTGCGACTAGTGGCAGATGCGGACGTCCTGATTGAAAGCTATCCACCAGGGCATCTGGAAAGCCTGGGCTTGGGATACCAGGTTTTGAGAGAAACGAATCCCGGATTGGTCGTCTCCTCCATCACATATTTCGGCCAGACTGGCCCTTACCGGGACTACCGGGGCGGCGACCTGGTGGTCCAAGCGTTGGGGGGATTCCTCCACGCAGTGACCGGTTCAGCGGACCTCCCTCCCATGGGCACAGCCCTGGAGCAGATGGAAATCACCGCCGCCCGGAACGGAGCCATCGCAATAATGGCTGCCCTACTCCACCGCCAGCAATCCGGGGAGGGTCAGCACATAGACCTGTCCACCATGGAAGCCGCCGTTAGCACCCCCTCCGGCTTGATCCATCCCTACAGTTTCACAGGCCGGAGCCCCAAACGAGGGGGAAGCGATGGGAATGTGATGGACGGGATGCACCTGTCCACCAAAGACGGCGAAGTGACATTGACCACCGCCGGCACCGGAGGGCGACCGATGGAGGCCTGGTCCGAGTTTCTCGAGGAGCCGAGGTTGCTGGATCCAAAATTCGCTACCCGGCAGGGCCGCATGGAGAATTGGGAAGAACTCCACAGCCTGGTGGCCCCGACGCTGGCCCGTTGGAATAACCTTGACCTGATGCGGGAAACCATGGCTCGGGGATTGGTCATAGGGTTGGTCCAGAATCCCCAGCAAGTGGTGGACTCACCCCATCTGGCAGAGCGAGCCTATTTCGTGGAAATCGACCATCCGGAAGCAGGAAGCCTCAAATATCCGAGTCCCGGTTTCCTGATGGACGGGGTGAACTCCATGAAGGGCAGCAAGGCGGCTCCGACGCTAGGCGAGCACAACTCAGAGATAATCGGCGGCGAGTTAGGACTTTCCGCTGAAGAGTTGGGTCTGCTTCGCGCCTCCCAAGTCATCTAGAAATTTAATGTTTCGACGATTGTTACGCTCTGGCGCCAAGATTTTCACCTCCAGCATGACAGCGCCTTTTCCCTTCATTTGCCGGACTGCTACGCTCTAAATCCGTTCAAAATTCGGACCCCTACCCAGCGACAATTTAGACATTGCCTCTAGACCTTCTAAAAGGTCACCGCAGTAAGCCCGTTTGATCTACCGCTTTAAAGATTGCGTGAGAATCCCAAGGCAATTCGACTTTGGGCCGACTCCAATCCCATAATCGGTGTTCGAACCGCATCGGCTCAGACTTCATCTATGGCATCCGGACAAGTTCGACGGCGACGTGGCCGGAAATCCGTGAAGTAGGAGAACACAGAGTCGGCCAGCGGTTTCAAACCCGGCTTCTAGGATGTTAACATCAAGACCGTTGTTGTTCTGCACCTATCGGGAACGAATCTCTGGTGGGAGCGTTTCTTTCCCATAGAAGACATTGCTGTTTGACATACTGGCCTCTCGTGAATCCTACACCGGTGAGCTTTCTATAATTGAGACTACCCATATATTATGGAGGAGGAACTGCGAGATGAGCGGACGACCAAGCTGGTATTATGGCGACCACCCTCCGGCTTGTACTTGCTCGGAATGCCTTGATCCTTCTAACCGGTCGCGAAAGAACATCTGGAAAATTCTTGTGTGGGTAGACGTCGCTGTGTTGGCTGTCTTCGCTATCTGGAGATACCGGAAGACGAAACGATGAACCGTGGATCCACACAAAACAAGTCGAAGAATCCTGCTCATTCTTTTGATTCGCGCCGCCCTAAATCGTATGAAACCACGGCTCCAGCAATCAAGATCATGGCACTGGGACTCTTTTGGGAGTCAATTTGTCGACGGCTTCAAGGACTTCGGTGGCGGCTCTGTCGATTTGGTCTTCAGTCGTAAATCGTCCAGTTGATAACCGGACCGTCCCCATTGCTACTTCTATCGGAATCTTCATCGCCTCCAACACGCTCGATATGGTCACTGAGTCACTATGGCAAGCCGCTCCAGCGGATGCCGCTACGGTCTCAAGGGAGTCAAGTATTTCGTTTGCCTTCAGACCTTTGAAACTTATGCTCAACGTGTTGGGTAGTCTTTTGTCTGGATGGCCATTGACCTGCGCATCGGAGGCCTTCGAAACTATCTGTGATTCTAAGTTATCCCGCATCTCCCGCATATGACCAGAGTACTTTTTGAGATTTACCTCAACCAATGCACAGGCTTCACCCAAGGCGACGGAGTAAATAACATTCTCAGTTCCGGGACGTCTGCCACTCTCTTGGCCCGCTCCCTGCATAAGTTCGTCGATTTGGGTTCCACGTCTGATGTAGAGTGCACCAATACCCTTGGGAGCATATATCTTGTGCCCGGCTATCGAGAGCAGATCGACTCCCAGGTCGTCGACGTTCACCGCTATCTTGCCAACGGATTGCGCACAATCGCTATGGACCAAAACTCCATGCTTTCGACCGATCTCCGAAATTTGTCTGATCGGCTGAACGGTGCCAATTTCATTGTTAGCATGCATGATCGAGATCAAGACGGTTTGGACCGTAATAGCCTCATCAACATCATGCGGATCGACCATGCCGAATCTGTCGACAGGCAGATACGTTACGGTAGCCCCTTGCAGCTCAAGAAATCGGCACACCTCTAAGACCGCTGGATGCTCCACCGCTGACGTGATGACATGATTGCCCCGGTGAACTGCCGCTGCTATGGTTCCCCGAATCGCATGATTGTTGGACTCTGTCCCGCCGCTAGTAAAGAACACCTCGTCTGGCCGACTTCCGAGAGCTGAAGCAACTTGGCTCCGGGCTCTTTCGATAGCATCCTTGGGCTTGGTCCCGAACATATGCGAACTCGATGGGTTTCCGAAATGCTCGTAGATGTACGGGAGCATCGACTCCGCAACCTGGGGGTCTATTGGGGTAGTTCCGTTGTAGTCCAGGAAAATGGATTCCAAAGTGATCTCCTAAGTGCTCGACTGAGCAGGCGCTGGCATACCAGCTATCTTTAGTTGGATTCGGGCATGGGCATATGGGCTCCGCAGGATCTTGCCGTGCAGCATCCCCGGTAAGTGGATATCCGCTGCGTATCTGGCCCGGCCCATAACCTTATCGGGTCTGTCATGTCGGATCGGGCGAGTGCCCACAACCTTGAACTCCTCGGTTGAAAGAACCATGTTTGCCTGGTGATCAATCAATTTATATTCCTCCTTTCGCCAGGTTAGCCTAATCTGAGTTGTCTAATGTCGAACTGTCTGGGTGGCTTTGCTTGGTTCTTGATATTTTCTTCTTTTAGGTCGAGTAACGAATAACTGATCAGATCAATTCAGCCGCTACCATGCGTCCCGCAAAACGGACATGATCGGTCCAGCGTCGCTGATGGGCTTGGGATTGGTGGCGAGGCCCCGGTCATGTAAGGTTGCAGCGGCGATCAGCTCAAGACCTTCCTCTGGGACCAATTCAAGAGTGCGACAAAGCTGGTCGACTCCATCGGCTGCGGCCATTCCCGCGTCCAGGTCAGTCATTCCAGATGTGTCTATGCCCATGGCCTGGGCAATGAGGGCTTGCCGGTCGGCGGAATCGTCCAGATTGAAACGCATGGTGTGGGGAAGGAGTATGGCATTTGCTTCGCCGTGAGGGACGTCATACAGACCACCCACATGGTGTGCAGTGGCGGTGTTCAATCCCAAGCCTGGCCGAGCAATCATAACCATGCACGCTGCCGACTTGGCTTGCAAGAGATAGTCGATCTCTCGGCTGGAGCAGCGAGGGAGATAGTCGACCAGCATTTTGATCGTATGTAGCGCCAAGGCATCACCAACCGGATGGTGGTCAGTGGAATACACACTCTCTACCGCGATACGCAACTGACCGATCCCGGTGGACAGCAATATGCTCATTGGCGTGGTCGCGAGGGCCTCGCCATCGATAATCACAATTTTCGGAGTCGTGCCTTCGCCAGCCAGCGATAGTTTGCGGCCAAGGGATTTGCTGGTGAAACCTCCGCCCCCGCTTCCTATCTCAGCTCCGCCAAATGTTGTTGGCACCGCGATAATTGGAATCTTTTTGTTAGGGGTCTCCGGGATAAATATCCGGTCGGGCGGCTCGAAACGAATCACATAGTCGAGTATGTCTCCGCCCTCCGCCAGAAGTACGGCAATTCCTTTGCAGGTGTCACTAGTGCTGCCACCTCCAACGGCTATGAGGGCATCCGGTTGAAGTTCTCGGGCTGTGGCGACTGCTTCTTCCAGCATCTCAACAGGAGCGTGGGGAGCAACGCCTGAATACAGCCCGATGCAGCGGTCGCCCAACGCCTTTTGCACACGCTGGACTACGTTGGAATGTTCAAGAATCGTTGGACCGCAAACGACTAGCGCCCGCTTTGCACCCAATCTTTCCAGAGAGTTGGCAATGCCGGAAATAGCGTTGGGCGAACAGATGATATGGCGGTCGGCAGTGCTGACTTGATAGTCCAAAGGTTTTTCTAAAGTCATTGATTTCCCTCTTGTGAGAGCCTTTTCGGATCGGTCATTTGTCTGGCCAAAGCCAAGTATGAAATGATGCATCTCTACGTTGATCAACCGGCCTAAACGCTTGGTTGTCGTCCAATTAAGTCCATTATTTCGGAAATGTCAGCCACATTTTCTAGGTCTTCGATCAGACTCACCAAACGATCGGCGTCCTGGTCGGTCAGCACACGGCCTACGCAGTCGATGACTTTGTCCATGCGTTCCTCTCGGCTCATAGGGTTCCGGGCAGACCCTCGGAAGCCTCGACATTCTGCTTCTGCGGAGCGTCCGTCTTTCAGTAGCGCAGTTACTTTTACGTCGGCTGAGTCCTGGTTACTGGGTTCCACTTGAATCTTTCCTAATGTCTCTTCCATATCAGGCGAAAATCGACGGTCGTCGGTGAAGGTTTCGATGCCGACTTTCCCATCCAATAGCGCGGCTGCCGCGCAATATTCGATACTGAACTTTCCGTCAAGCCCGCTCGCAGGCAGCGATCCAGAATGCCCTCGGCCGCCCGTGTGGACGGTTAAATTTTCAACGTCATCGGCTCGAAGGTTATGCGACTCCAGGAGGTTTAGTACGGCTTCGATAGGATTTTGCATGTGAACCTGGGCAGGGAACCGCTTGATGTCGAATCCGGGATCGACTAATCGGTAGGATACGCCTAACCCATTTGTTAGGATCTCCCAATCCATGTTGCCATCGAAGAGAGCATCCGAATAACCGTTGGGAGCCTCTAAGATCGAGTCGCTGCTCGTATAACCTGCGGCGGCAAGGATGGCAGCCTCTGCTCCCATTCGGGCGGCGTTTCCGGTGTGGGTGGATTTAACCATGGTGCCGGTATTGGCAGTCAGCCCTCCCGTACGAGACGCAGCGATGCCCATAGCCATCTGGATATGCCACGCATCTAGTCCAAGGACTTTCGCACCAGCGACGGCTCCACCTAAGGGTCCTACCAAGCCCGGGGGGTGATAGGCCGGATTCGAGAAGGCGGCGGACGCGGCCCTCAGCCGCCCTTGAATCTCCCATCCCATGACGTATGCTTCTATGATTGCCTTGCCGTTCGTAGGTCTTTCCTCTCCAAGAGCCAGCGCCGCGGGTAGGCAAGAAGACGTACCGTGAGTCGGCGGGTAACCTTGAATCTCGAAATCCAGGCAATGGCCAAAGACTCCATTGGCGAAAGCGGCGGACGGAGCGTTGGTTTTGAATCCCCATCCGACTACCGACGATTGCGTAGATCCACCCATATCTTGGACGTAGCGACCGATTATACTCGCTAGCTCCTGAGTAGAGCCCGCCAACATGTTTGCAACTCCATCTAGAATAGCGATCTTGGCAGCCTCTACGACAGAATCATCGAAATCATCGTAGCGGGAGTTGGCGACAAACTGGGAAAGGGTTTTGGTTGCGTTCATACATAGCCTCTGTGGGTCTGCTCGATTAGGCGTATTGGATACTCGGCCACGCACGTTGGTCGGTAACTGAAGGTAAACTTATTTTGTGTCAACTGCGATTTCTCGCCCTCGGTCCGAAGACTCCCTTATATCGTCGATGAAGCGATGTAGCTCTACGGCTTCGTTGAAATCGGGCTGGCAGTCGTTACCCGACGAGATAGATTGGCCAAACTGGTAGTACATTTGCCCCACGTTGTATGGCTCTCCTTCGGGCATCCCTTCAAGCACGAACCTATATTTCCCCGGTACCTCTAGGTCCTCCAGCGTGTTTCCCCCTTTTGCACCCTGAATACGAACAGCGCTCGTGTTCGCAGATCCCTCTGAAGATACGATCAAGGTCCCGCCTCGTCCGTATATCTCCATGCGATAGCCGCTGCCAACCCATGGATTGCTCGCTACGTGTACTGAGCCAACCCCGCCGTTTACGAGTTTTCCGCTGACCAAGATGTTATCTGGGGAGGTGACTTCAACTGTTTGCTCAGTGTCGACCTCAAACCATTCCTTAGATTGGTTACTCACCACTGCAGAAATATGACTGAAGTTGCCGACCACGAAACGTAACGCGTCGATCGTATGCCCACAAGCGATGGTCAAAGTGTTAGCGCCGAGGTCAACATCTCGTTGCCAGGTCCGGTCCGAGGTTCTCTCGAGGCCACCGCCATTGATGCGGCTTACGTGACAGGACATCACATCTCCAACATAACCGGACGATACCAAGTCCTTCACGAATAATATGCCCGGATTCGCACGGGCTTGAAGTCCAACCATGTTTCGGACTCCCTTGGCCTGAGCCAAATCAGCCATCTCCTTCGCTTCGGCGGTAGTTCGCCCTAGAGGCCACTCCGTGTAGACGTGCTTCCCTGCGTTAAGAGCTGCCATAGTTGGCTCATAGTGCGCTGGGACCCTCAGGCTAACGGCTACTGCGTCTATGTCAGGATGATCTATCAACTCATGGTAGTCATCGAACGCCAGTCTCGCCCCGAATTTTTGCCTGGCCTCATCGGCACTCTCTTGGCGGGTGGTGCAAACAGCGGTCAACTCGAACTCGGGGCTTGCCACCACCGCTGGCAAATGTGCTCTTGGCGCCCATCCCCGGTGGATATTGGCTCCTATGATACCCAAACGTATTTTGTCGGCCATCTGTGCCCCCTGAAATCGGGAAGTTCACCGCCTGCCGTAGCGCTCGGATGGTCACACAGATCAGCCTGTATAACCCTTTAACCCGTCCATGAATTCTGGAGATGTACGCCGAATCACGGATGTGATAGCAGGAGTAGGCGCTCATCGATCGTTCGGCCCTTTCTCAATGCGTTAATATAGCTTGGCTATATCAACGGAGAAGTACTCCAACCCTAGATATCATTGAAAGTCTAGGACGAATCTCCTGTAAGGATCGATGTTTCGCCATGGTTGATCAGCTAACCAGCCGGCTAGATGCGCTTCACCGGCGTATGAGAGAAGCCCGGATAGACGCCTATCTGGTCCCATCGTCCGACGCTCATCTGAACGAATATGTCCCTGAATATGGCCGCAGGCGCATGGCAATAACCGGATTCAAGGGGTCGGCCGGGGACGCGATCATCTGCCCCGACGGCAACCATCTGTTCGTGGATTCCCGTTACTACCTCCAGGCTGACGAAGAAGTTGATCTGAGCAAGTTCCGTGTACACAAACTCGGCTTGAGTGGCGAGCACACGCCGAGCCAATGGCTGACGGAGATGGAGAAAGAGCGAGTTAGTATCCGTGTCGGGTTCGACCCGTTTTTATTGTCAATGCAAGCCCATTCTGCTTATTTGGCGGCCTTGCATTCGACGGAGTCTGAGATGGTGCCGATCGATGCCAATCTGGTTGACGCTGTCTGGGAAGATCAACCGCTTCCACCGTCCAATTCCATTTATGCCTTGCATGAGGCTGTTACTGGAATCGGAGTGGCTGAAAAGCTCTCGAATGTTCGGAAGGAGATGGATGAAGCTGGCGCCGGCCTGTTGGTGTTGACCAAATTAGACGAGATCGCATGGGTTACCAACTTAAGAGGTAGTGACATTGCGTTCAACCCGGTGTTCGAGGCATACCTGGTCATCGACTTGGAAAGAGCGACGTGTTTCACCCGCACCGTTCCGCCCCCTGCGTTGCGGCAAGCTCTGTATTCTTTGGTCGAGTTCCAACCCTACGAGGCCTACGTCGAATCGATGGGACTTGCCAGCGCCCGGGCGTTGGAAACCGTGTGGCTGGATCCCAGCGGGACGACAGTGGCCACACGCCTGGTCCTGAAAAGTGAACAGAAAGTACTCGAAAAGGCGAATCCCGTGGTGATGCTCAAGGCAATCAAGAACGAAGCTGAGATCGCCGCTAGCCGGGAGGCTCACCGTCACGCTGCTGCCGCCAAGATCCGCAGTTTCAAGGTCTTGGAAGACAAAATAGCTTCCGGTCAAGCGGTAAGTGAGCTTGACTTCAGCCTTTTGCTGCACGAAGAATACGCTAGCGAAGATGGGTTCTACGATCTCAGTTTCACTACCATCGCCGCTGCAGGTGCCAATGGAGCGATAGTCCACTATGGCGATGCAGATCCTGACGTTCTACTAACAGACGGTGAGTTGTTCCTTGTCGACTCAGGCGTTCAGATGCTCGGCGGCACTACCGACGATACTCGAACCGTTATCGTTGGCACCTCCTCAGACCGTCAGAAACAGATGTACACCAAAGTCCTGCGTGGTCACATAAACCTAGCCATGCAGAGATTTCCCGAAGGCACCGGCGGCATCGCTTTGGACGCTTTGGCTAGAACCCACCTTTGGAACTCTGGACTGGATTATGGGCACGGCACCGGCCACGGCGTCGGCGCATTCTTAAACGTCCATGAAGGTCCCCAGAGAATTGCTCCCAGGGGTGTGGACGAACCCATGAGAATCGGAATGATCGTCTCCAACGAACCTGGATATTACGAAGCAGGTTGGGGAGGGGTGCGCCTAGAAAATCTATACTTGGTAGCTGCTGATGATACATTGCCGGACCATCCAGACGGCAAGCGTTGGCTGCGCTTGGATCCTTTGACATTGATACCCTTTGATACGTCCCTAATCGACTGGGGTCAGATGTCGGAATCAGAGAAAGCATGGCTTGGCGGATATCATCAAGGGGTGTGGGACAAGATCAGCCAGATGCTGGGAGATGATGACCGCCGGTGGCTTTTGGAGAAGTGCCAACTTCCAGGTATTTTAATCTCAGAATAGGGCATGTACTTTTTCGGACCGGAATCTGTCACATCGACAGTCTTCTTCCCCGGAATCGGTTTGGCAGGCGTTGAAAATAGGCCAAGTCTAGCTGTTGACACGTGAAAACAACGCTCCGAAACCGGGGTTCTTTGCCCCCTGCCTGGCTGACCGATATTATTAGGGGCACCAAAGGGACTTGGTTTTCGTTCGGTGCACTGCCCCACCAGGCATAGATCGGATTGTATGAATATCGCGGTCCTGAGAGGATTCGTTCCGGCCCGGCGACTTCGTATTGTGTTGCCACATGAGAGTCGATTGCTAGTTAAGGGTTCGATTAGGAGGACAGAATGTTAGATGCCAAACCCGAAGGAAACTATCGTTATTTGCCCAGTACAGGGGAAATACCATTCTGTGGTGGCGTAGTAGCAGATGCGGGCTATGAGATTGTGCGCGCTACGTTCGAACGCCCGGTCCCATGGCGACGCGGCTACGAGTTGATAGACGGGCATCTGAAGACCCTTGGGCGGCCACGCCAAGCATTGTGCGGGCTCGAGCTCCGGTGTACGGCGCCGTACACCAGGGAGGGCTTCCTGGAATTCAATGGCAGGTACGCAGAGGTCCTCAGCGAGTGGGGCCTGTACGGAGGTAAGGTCGGCACTGGGAGTACTGCGCGCACCAACATCGCGCCGTCGTATAATGCGCCTCCAGAGCAGGTTATGGTCGCCTTCGCCTACACCGTTCCCTCCAGCATAGGCCGGCCGACCTTCGTGGTCTCCGGTACGCCAGCCGGCGTGCGACGAGGGGAAGCGACAGCCGATGCCATTCGCGAACAAGTTGCTTGGATGGTTAACACCCTGGAAGAGCGCATGAATGAGCTAGGCGTATCTTGGAACTTGACTACCGACTTTATCGCCTACACACCCTTCGACATCGAGCCGTGGCTGCGTGCAGAGGTGGTGCCGAAGATCGGGACGGCGGTGGCGAACGGAATAAGGTGGTTCCCCGGCCACGCGCCAGTTGGCGGCGGGGGTATCGAGATGGGCACCTATGGCGTTATCCAGGACATCCGTGTGGCGTTAGAGTAGCGCCGCCGGCATCGCCGAGATCGTTGTCGATGTCTCGGGTCCCCCGTTTCCTGCACAGCGTGCTAAAGACGAAAACGCCCTGGTCGTGCAAGGCCGGGGCGTAATAATTAGGAGGGTTGAATCTGAGCCCGAATTAATAAAAAGCGGTCCGCTTGCCGTTTGACAGCGTTTAGCCCGACAACGGGATGGTCGCGGAAATTCTAGGTTCAGTACCCACCGACTTAGTTGTGTGGCCTTGGCCGGTGAGGTCCTCCGCCAACGTTACGTGCCCTGGTCCAAACCGATGGAACGTCCCATCTCCAAGGCCAATTTCTACTTCTCCTGACACCGTGATGACGTATTGGCGTCGGGGTGCGTTGTGCCAATCGCTAAATCGACCTACTGGTGATTCGCGAAATGAGATGCTGGCGGTAGCAGCTGGGTCCCCCAAGCTGTGGTGAGAAGCCAGGTCCAGCTCTTCGATATGCGACTGACCGTCATCGCCAGTATAAAGTCGGATAATACTCATTGTGTCCTCTTAGATAATCTATGTTTGACTTGGGTGTCGCCGCATCGTACACCCGTTTGGAGCGCATAAAATGAAATTCCATCTTGGTTACTGGGGAGTCTCGTCAAGGCTCAACACCTAAACCAACCTTCTCATCCAGGCAATCGAACCGATTTGAATCCACCTGGATGCCTGGAGAGTTAGTTGCTTGGCGGTTCGACTCTCCCCCGTCTCCCCGTCCATTAGGGCACATCGGCCAACTGCCGCACCCACGACTCGATTCCGGAAACACTGATGCCAGAAGGTAACAAAAGTAGGGTATCGGGAGATGGACTAGAGTCGAACTA
>JYMV01031673.1_pt1 | contig 15717 bp, 16 predicted proteins | sample 338911 | NCBI WGS metagenome assembly JYMV01 (sample SAMN03354496, study PRJNA234377) | hydrothermal vent metagenome | biome: Deep sea; feature: Hydrothermal plumes at the Eastern Lau Spreading Center, Western Pacific Ocean; material: Seawater | place: Tonga | collected 2009 | depth 2000 m m
GCCTTTTGCCTTGCTCTTCTCACGAGATCCAAATCGGTTGCCCTGTCGATTAAATTTATTTTTCATCTTACCCTGATCCTGATATTTATTTGTCAATAAACTAAAAAATTGTCTGTTCACAAGTTCATCGTTTGTTTGCTCAACATCTTTGTTTGATTTCAATTCTCTTTAAATACAACCAAACACAATGTGAAGGCAATGCTAACAAAAAAAACTGCTTTTGTAAAGTTAAAAATAAATGAAAAAATTCAAAAAGGGAGGTGAAAAACAAAAAAGGCAAGAAATACAGGTGTTAAGAAAAAATATTTTTTTCAAAAAAAATTACTCCTTTTTTTTACCAATAATTGCTAAATATTCTTTCCACTCTATTGGTAATAAATTCTTTTTCTGATTATTACAAGACTTGCAACAGGGCACTAAATTAGATTTTATACTCCTTCCGCCGCGTGCCAAGGGCACCACATGATCCATGGTCAATTTTTTTGCTGGCGTAGGGCTTTCACAGTAATAACAACTGTTGCAGGCTCTGCGGTTTTTCCACCACTGCGATTTCCGAAGTTCCCTGGCTTTCTGCTTTTCTTTCCGGATAACTTTGGGATCTGGTACAGTTTGCCAATCTTCAAATTGCATCAAAACTTCCTTGCTGTCCAACTGGGACCACCCTCTTCAAAATCTCTCGGTGTACGTGTCAAACGTCGCCTGCCCGTCCCATCAATAAACATAATGTATAATTTATCAACTCCTGTTGAAGAAGAAACAAAAGCGATTTGCCGTCCATCCGGAGACCAGAAAGGTTGCTCTGAATTGAAACGGCCTCTTGTTAGAAAGTTATCTTCCCCTGTAAATGGATCCATCAAATGAATTTGGCTGTGTCCTGAGCTGATTTTAGAAAAAGCGATAAGAGTACCATCCGGAGACCAAACCGGGTCGCTGCTGCTGCCTCGACCAAATGTAAGTTGAAAGGGAATTTTTGTGCCCAACTTCAAATAATAAATTTGTTCGTGTCCAGAGCGGTCTGAAACGAAAATTAAGTGCTGATTATCCGGCGACAAATCTGGTACTGTATCAATTGCCCGGTGAGTAGTCAGCCGTATTACTTTTCTCTTCAGCCTGTCAAATTCGTACAAATCAGTATTGCCTTTACGGCTGAGAGTCACAATCAGCTTATGTCCATTTGAAAACCATGTCCCACCGCTGACACTGAGAAAATTTTTTGAAATACGTGCAGCAGAAATATTTGAACTCAGCAGTTTTACAGGACGATATTTGCAGCCGACAACCTTTAGACAATCGTTAAACATAATTGCAGTGCCGCGTCGACTTAGTGTCGTGTAAACAATGGCATCGCCTTTCGGACTCCAACTTGGCAATAAGTTGATATATTTGTTCCTCGAAACAGCCGCCAACTTTTTCCCGTGTGTATTAATTCTTGCAATAATTTTTCGACGTTTAGGTTGTTTAAGTGTAAATGCGATCGTACTTCCCAGAATACCTTTAAGTCCTGTGAATTGTACCGACATTTCGTTAATCAAATCCATTAATTCAGCTTCCCGAAATCGGTTTTTTCGTATTGGCAATTCTAGGGGAAACAGCGGCACTCCATCATTATCTGCAACCGTCAGCATTAAATGTTTTGGAACCAGATCACCGTTGTCTGTAACTGTACCTTTCAGCTTGAGCATGATTTTCATATCGACCTGATTTCCACCTGCAGTCCGGCAAGTCTTATATCGTGAATCTGTCACCAGAAACACACCACTCCAGCAAAGGTTTCGGTCAATTATCCTCAGCCAGCGTTTAGCATCCATATGATCTGTAAAACTCTTTTCCGGAACTAAAGCTACACTAAACCTGGCAAACCCCAGTCCACTGATAACTATCTCCTCGCTGGAATAAGTTTGGGCTTGAACTAAAGTGCTGAAACAGAGGAAGAAAATAGTGAAGTAAATTCGAAATTTTCGAAGAGCAAAAATATAAATTACTGAGTGCATGAGCTATGATTGCATTCTGTTTTTAATTTTGGGGAACAATCCGAATTGTAACGATGTAGGGAGGATTTTCTGCAAGAGCATTGGGTAGAGGATCCAGAAGCGCGTTCCGTACAGCAAGCTCTGCAGCTTTATCGAAAGCAGCAAATCCGCTTTTTTTAATGATTTCATAGTCAATAATTTTACCTGTTGGTATAATTTTGAGCCGGATGCGAACGTACAACTCTGAAGAATAACTGCCGAGTTTAGGGATAATCCTTGTACGAATGTGCAGATTATATTCCTCTCCAGCCAGTTGTGCTAATTTTTTACGCTGCAAATTGACGGTATCAGGTATTTCTTTTAATTTCGTCTCGTCAGCTTGCTCAGGAATACCCAAATCCGGAAGAGGTTCATCGAACTTTATTTTGTCAGGAAATATTTCCCTAAGGTTGGTCCCAAGTTTGTCTGAAGGTTGAACTTGAGGAATTGAGGGTACTTTTTGTAAAGCAGACTGCATTGTTTCCGGCAATTCCCGAACAGGAAGATTTAATGGTTTTGAAAATTTTTGTGAATTTTTGATTTTAGGTTTATTTAACTTTTTAGGCGTATTAATTATCTTGGGTGCATTTATTTTTTTAGGTGTAATGTCTTCCAGTGATATTTTTGGCAATACCAACTGACTCGGATTAAGTTTTGATTTTTTGGACCTCAGAGGAGAAAGAGGCACAGGATCTTTGCTTAGTTTTGGCAAACTTGGAATTAGAGGAGATTTTTCCAGAGAGTCCACTGGAAGTAGTAAGGGTTTCTTTGGTGCCGAGATCTTGTTTAGTTTCGCGGTAGGAACTGAAGGAGCTAATTGCGGTTCTGACATTTTCAGACGCGGAGCTTCAGGTTGAGTTATTTCAGGTTTAGATAGTGTTGATTTTTTAAGTGTATCTTTTAGAACAGGTTTTTCCAGCACAGGCTTTTTTGGGACAAGATTGCTCAACTTTGGCTGCCACTCATTTTCTATTTTCTTTAGAACCGGCTTAGGTTTTTCAATTGGAGCTGGCTCAGAAGGAATTTTTGCAAAACGCACCTCTATTTTCGCCCTAATGGGTGGCAGTTCCTGTACCCATAACTCAGAAATTGCCATAGTAATTATTACCAGCACTATGTGAAGCAACACTGAAGCTGCGAAAATAAAGGAAAAAGTTCCCTGATCGTGGAAAATAAAGAATTTTTCCATGCCGTTGAGATTTCTTGCAGAGGTACGAATTCCTGCTGAAATACCCGGAAAAACAACAAATTTGTATAATTTTTGAAAAAAATTCATTTTTTTCTTAAAAATCCTTGACAAGTTTATTGAAAGCTTGTAGCTTTCTTACTATCGTAGAACTAAATAGTTTGAAATAGTTTGCGAAACAGTCTAATTTGCATGGTGTGAATTGGATATTATTAATAGGATGTGTTTAATAGGTGGAGGCTTGTTATACAAAAACATCCGGACTAATCTTTTTCTGAGAGAATGACAATGACAAAAGCTGATCTTATTAATGCTCTAGCAGCAGATACAGGCCTTACAAAGGCCGACGCAGATCGTTTTCTGAAGTCCTTTACAGCAACAGTTCAAAAAACTCTCCAGCGCGGAGACTCACTAACGTTAATTGGATTCGGCACATTTTCTGTGTCCCATCGTGCAGCCCGTGTAGGTCGCAATCCTCAAAATCCATCTCAGGTAATACAAATCCCGGCATCCAAAGGTGCAAAGTTTAAAGCTGGAAGCAAGCTCAAAAAATCTTTGAACTAAGAATATCAGCTCAAGGTTCAAGGCTTTGACAATGTAAATGCCTTGAACCTTTAGGACTTCCTCAAATTATTATCCTCACAACTCCGGCTCACTTTCCTCTTTTTCAGTTTTCTCAGTTTCCTTTGCTTTAACACACATTCCGGATTGCGAAAGATCCAGGACAGGCTCTGTTCCGGATTTATAGTGTTCTTCGTATACATCTTTTGCTTTATCACAGGGTATTGCACGCCTTCCGGATTTATGAATTTTAACGGTTGTGATTCCAGGTGGTTGTCGAAATTGTTCTGTAGGTAAATTTGCAACTGCATTTTTCATAAAGTTAATCCAGATTGGAGCTGCTGCCCGGGATCCAGTTTCTGATTTCCCCATTCTTCTTGGCTTGTCAAATCCTACATAAACACCTGTCAGCAATTGCGGAATGTAGCCGATGTACCAAGCATCAATGCTGTCATTTGTGGTTCCGGTTTTTCCTGCAGAAGGGCGGCCAATTGCTCTAGCGCGCCGTCCTGTTCCACGCTGAACGACATCCTGCAAAACATTACTCACCAGGAAAGCAGTTTCCTCAGAGGTGACTTGTTTTAACTCTGATACACTTGATTCCAAAATATTCCCATCCTGATCTTCCACCCTGAGAATATAGATTGGTTTAACCAATCGTCCCTGATTTGCGAAAACACCGTAGGCACTAATCATTTCCTGCAGAGTGACTGATAACGATCCCAGACAGGTGGTTAAATTTTCCATCATTTCTGCAGTGATACCAAAACGCCTGCTATAAGCAATGACTAGCTTCGGTTTCAATTCTTCACAAAGTCCGATAGTCGGCAAGTTAAGACTTTTGACAAGAGCTGTACGCAATGAAACCTTGCCTATGACTTTATCGTCATAATTTTTCGGAGTCCATATTTCCGCGTCTCCAGCAGTCTCTGCACCGGTTGCATAAGCTCTTGGACTGTCTATTAGTGCACTACTGAGTGTAAAACCGGCATCAAGGGCAGCAGAATAAACGATTGGTTTGAACGATGATCCAGGTTGTCTCAAAGCTTGAATGGACCGGTTAAACTCGCTCTCTCCGTAACGATAACCACCAGTCATTGATAGTACCTCTCCGCTCTTTGGGTTCATTGCCAACAAGGCTCCGTTTACCAAGGGTTCCTGATAGAGCTGCAGACGAAAAAAATTGTTTTTTGAATCATAATCGGCAAGTCTTACCTGTACTTCATCACCAACAGAAAATATTTCTGCCGGATTGGAAATCTTGATAGGTGTTTTATCTTTAAGAATGTTACCATTTTTCCATGTGCTGATATTGCTCCATTCCAGAATTCCGTACGATTCTCCCAGTTCTACTGAAACATTTTCCTTACTGACTTCTTTGACCACGCCAGCGACAATGTTTCCGAGAAACAGCGAATCAATTTTTAATGTATTTTCATATCAGGACTATTCTCGTTAAGTGCACCCCGAAATCCCTGCCGTTTTGTTAACTCCAGAATCCCCTTCCTCAAGGCCTCATGAGCATGTGTCTGATAGTTCAAGTCCATAGCTAAATAGACTCTAAGACCACCCTGATAAAGCACTTTTGAACCGTATTTTTTAATCAAATAACGCCGTACATGTTCGACATAGTAGGACGTAGCCTCTGTGGTCGAATCATGAATACGAATCAGGCTGATAGGCGTATGAATTGTTTTCTGCAATTCTTGCTCCGAGATGAACCCTTCCTGATGCATTCTTTGCAAAACCACATTTCTCCGCTGCAGGGCAAAATCGGGATTAACGTGAGGTGCATAACGAGAAGGCGCAGGAAGTATTCCAACCAGCAAAGCACTTTCTGCGAGATTTAGTTCTGAAGCATGTTTGCCAAAATAACCCTGCGCTGCCGCCTCAACCCCTTCCGCATTTCCAAGATAAACTTTATTAAGATAGAGGGACAGAATGTCCTGTTTCGAAAATTGCATTTCCATCCGGAACGCAAGCAACATTTCCCGGAGTTTTCGAATAATCTGTTTTTCCCTGCTTAACAGAAACAGTCTGGCAGTTTGCTGGGTGAGAGTGCTGGCACCTTGAACAATTCTGCCAGCTTGTAGATTGGCAAGGAAGGCTTTGGGAATTCTCAGTAGATCAATTCCAAGATGAGAGAAAAAACGGGCATCTTCACTGGCAACCAGAGCCTGAATCAGGTGTGGAGGAAACTGTTCATAGGGTATGACTATGCGCCGTTGAATGAAAAGTTCTTCAATCTGATTACCCTCACGGTCATAGAGGACAGTAGGTAATACGTCATTTCTTTTGTGGAGTTCATCTCCAAGATTTTGTGGCAAAGTTTTACTGAGTTCAAACAGAAAAACCCCAAGAGAAGCTCCAGAAATAATTCCTGTAATTATTACTATCCTGAATGACCATTTGATAAACTGGGCAAGTCTTTTCATAATGCTTGAATACTATTCGTATTTTTTTACCGCGGATTTAGATTTTAGAGATAAGGATGGTTCTTAAATTCAGGAGTCAGACTTTTCTTGTCATTTTCTTTATAATTTTACTCCTTGTTTTGCTCTGCCTCAAAAGCATGTTCGACTAGAGAAATAGCTCCGGAGCGAATATTTTCTGAAAAATTGTTTATCTCAAATTGTTCTAAGAAATCTGAAAAATTGCCCTTTCCTGGGCTGGTTCTAATTTTGAGCAAGATGTTTTTTAGCAGCAATGCATCTTTTGTTGAAAGGTCACCCAAAGCAGATTTGTGAGTTAAAACAGGTGAAGTACCTTGAAAAACGTCATCAGAAGTATAGAATAATTTGGTGGCCTCACAGCGACATCCGGCCTCATGTGGTAAGTCTGGCGCTTTTTTTTGCTTAAATTGTTTGCCGTAGCGTATTCCATCACATTCGAGGCAATACTGCGAAGTGTTCCAATCTAAAAATGTTTGTATCTCAATCGCTTCAATTGTAGTGATAAAGGGGTCAATTTTATTATTGCGATTGGAAAATATTTGTTTTTTTTTGAGCCAAACCCAATATATCAGACCTACAGAAATGGCTGCAATAAATAGTTTTAACATTCTTTGATAATACTTTTAAAACATTTATACTTCAAATATTTCGTGAAACAATCCTAAATTATAACCTCTAAAACTAAGAGAAATGGCTTCAACTTTCAAGCTGAACATTATACGTTACCGTTTTATGACTTTTGCGATTAAAACATGTTCTGGAGTAAGATTTTTTTTCTTCTGCCTGATTTGTTTAGTGAGTATTGTGTTTTTAGGAGAATTTGTAGAGAATGATGGAGTACTGGCTCAAGAAAAACAGACACTTAAGTGTCCGGAACTTAGTAATCCAAATTCTTCAGAAGAACTCAAGGAATTGAGAGACTGTCTGCAAAAGATAAAATTTGAAATACAAAGTGGAAGGAGAATGCAAAAAATTCAAAGATCATATGAGGGTTCACTGGAGTTAGTTAAACAGCTTAATTTGGTCATGGACAATAAAACTTCCAAACAAATTACCGAAGATTCATTAAATAATAATTCTGCTGATCAGTAAAAAAATATTAATACATTAAAGTTGGGGACTCTTCTGGTTCCAAGTGAATAAGTGATACACTACCCTTCAAGAACTCTGATCAGCCCCATACCTTTAGATTTAGAAATAATCAATGGAACGTCCTTTAAAGTTTATTGTTGAAGACATTATATTCGGCCCTCTGCTGCTTTTGATTTTATTATCCTGTGCACTTTTTTTGATGTTCCGGCAGAGGAACAAAAATAAACTTTCATTCCGTATTCTTTTAGGAAGCTGGGTGTTTTTACTGCTTGGAAGCAATACACTGTTTTTTCAAGCTATATCATATCCATTAAAAAGTATGACTCCAAAAAGTGAAAAAAAAGCCAGCGATGCTATCGTGGTTGCTTCAGCCGGAGTTCACGGTTCGGGAGCACCAACACCTGGCTCTACCTTAAGAGCACACACAGCGGGAAAATTATACCTGGAGGGACAGGCACCGCTCGTGATTATTACCGGTGGTGTAACTAAACCATATTTTCCTCCTGTCAACATTAAAGGTATGGCCATTATTCTCCAGGGTATGGGAGTTCCTTCGCATGATATCATCATTGAAAATCGTTCTGCGGATACGTACAGTAATGGAGTCGAGACCTCCAAAATTTTGAATCGTCTGGAGTTAAAATCTGTTCTTTTGGTTTCTCATGATTACCATTTATTTCGTCTTGTTTCTGTCTTCAAAAAATTGGGAATCGAATCCTATGCATTTTCTGCAAACCATTCCTATCCCAAAACTTCGATTCCATGGTGGCGGTATTTTGACTGGGCTAATTTTAACCGCATCCAGACTATTTTCCACGAATATTTTGGGCTTCTCTCTTACAAATTCTCAGGCTTGATATAAGTCACAAATCTGAACAAACATAATGCCCCGGCGTACTGATATTAAGACTGTATTACTTATTGGGTCAGGTCCCATCGTAATTGGACAAGCCTGTGAATTTGATTACAGCGGCACTCAAGCCTGCAAAGCCCTCAAAGAAGAGGGCTACCGGGTTGTCTTGATCAACAGTAATCCTGCAACCATCATGACTGATCCGGGGCTGGTCGATGCAACTTATATTGAACCAATTACTCTCAAGACTCTGGAAGCAGTCATAAAGCAGGAGAAGCCTGATGCAATATTGCCCACCATGGGGGGGCAGACCGCACTCAATATGGCAATTGAACTTCATGAACATGGTGTTCTGAAAAGCTGTGGCGTAGAGCTGATCGGCGCTTCCATTGACGCAATTAACAAAGCGGAAAACAGAGAACTTTTCCGGGAAGCAATGAGTAAAATTGGAATTGGAATGCCATCCAGCACCATTGCACGTTCCATTGAGGAATCATTGGCTTTGTCTCAAACAATTCCGTTTCCATTAATCATCAGACCCTCCTTTACTTTAGGAGGCTCCGGAGGTGGAATAGCCAGAAATGACGATGAATTAATCCGTATTGTCTCCCATGGTTTGACTGTTTCTCCATCTAAAGAGGTTTTAGTTGAGCAGTCAATAATAGGCTGGAAAGAATTTGAGCTGGAAGTTATGCGCGATCATAAAGATAACGCAGTCATTATTTGTTCTATTGAAAATCTCGATCCGATGGGAGTACATACCGGTGACAGTATTACCGTTGCTCCTGCGCAAACACTGTCTGACCGGGAATATCAAAATCTGCGGGATATGTCGATAAAAATTATGCGGGAAATCGGCGTCGATACCGGAGGTTCAAACGTACAGTTTGCGGTTAATCCGGAAGATGGTGAAGTCCTTGTGATCGAAATGAACCCCAGAGTTTCCCGAAGTTCTGCTCTTGCTTCAAAAGCTACAGGTTTTCCCATTGCAAAAATTGCTACAAAATTGGCTGTCGGTTATACACTTGACGAAATTCCAAACGATATCACACAAAAAACACCTGCCTCCTTTGAACCGTCTATTGATTATGTTGTGACTAAAATTCCCAGGTTTGCCTTTGAAAAATTTCCCATGTCGAAAGACATTCTGGGTACCCAGATGCAGTCTGTAGGTGAAGTAATGGCCATTGGAGGTACTTTTCGTGAATCTTTTCAAAAAGCCCTTCGTTCACTGGAAACAGGAAATTCGGGTCTCAATTCTCCGGATTATTCAGATGAAAAAATGACTCCGCAAGAGGTTTTGGAGGAACAACTCCAGCATGTCAGCAGCAAACGTATTTGGTATGTTGCTGATGCCATGAGACAAGGTTGGACCAATGAAGCACTTTATACACAAACCGGAATTGATCCCTGGTTTTTGTGGCAAATCAGGAGTTTAGTTGAAGAAGAGGAAATTATTGTTAAAACCAAATTTTCTGAAATAACACCTGTATTGTTGAAGAATTGGAAACAACATGGTTTTTCAGATCAACGCATTGCAGAATTACTGAAAGTAACGGAAAGCCGAATTTATAAGTTACGTTATGAATGGAATGTACTCCCGGTGTTTAAACAGGTTGATACCTGTGCTGCAGAATTTGCCTCAGAAACACCTTATTATTATTCCACCTATGGCGAAGAAAATGAGTCGCTTCCAACTGAAACAGCAAAAGTTCTCATACTGGGTTCAGGACCCAATCGTATCGGTCAGGGCATTGAGTTTGATTATTGTTGTGTTCATGCCTCCTGGGCAGTCAGAGAACTTGGTTATGAATCAATAATGCTCAACTGCAACCCTGAAACGGTGAGCACTGATTACGACACTTCGGATCGTCTGTATTTTGAACCAATTACGTTTGAAGATGTAATGCACGTAATCGATTTGGAACGACCGATTGGGGTTATAGTACAGCTTGGTGGACAAACTCCGCTTAAACTCGCAAAACAACTCAATAATGCTGGTGTGAGACTGCTTGGAACACCTTTCGAAAGTATTGACCGTGCTGAAGACAGGGAACAGTTTGCAGAAATGTTGAAAAAACTGAAATTGAAACAGCCACTAAATGGAATGGCACGCTCACTAAAGGAAGCAGAAAATATTGCTGAAAAAATTGAATATCCGATTCTTGTACGTCCCTCTTATGTAATTGGCGGTCGGGCAATGATGGTTGCTGAAACAAAAACACAGCTTGCAGAATATTTTAAAGAAGCTGTTCAAGTGTCGCCGGATCATCCGGTTTTGATCGATCAGTTTCTTAAAGGTGCAGTCGAAGTTGATATGGACCTGCTGGGTGACGGAACTGACTCTGAAATGGGAGGGATCATGGAACATGTGGAACGCGCTGGGATTCATTCTGGAGACAGCGCTTGTATTCTGCCACCGCAAAACCTGACTTCGGATGTGTTGCGAAGATTGGAAGAACAAGGAAAAATCCTGGCCAGAGAACTCCGTGTGAAAGGATTGATGAACATACAATTTGCTGTTAAAGATGATGAAATTTTTCTGATTGAAGTTAATCCTCGTGCTTCCAGGACGGTTCCGTTTGTCAGTAAATCTATTGGACATCCTTTGGCAAAATATGCAACTTGGCTCATGCTGGGACAAAAATTGAGTGATATCGGATTTTCATATGAAACACCGGAATCTGTTTCAGTTAAGGAAACAGTATTTCCTTTCATCAGTTTTTCTGGAGCAGACACTGAACTGGGTCCTGAAATGAAATCAACAGGTGAAGTAATGGGACGGGGAGAAAACTTGGAAGATGCCTTTATGAAAGCCCAGGTTGCTGCTTATCAATCAGAAATTAAGGAAGGACACATTTTTATTGGAGTGACCGATCAGGATAAGCAGGGAATTGTTCCTGCGGCACTAGAATTTCAGAAAGCAGGACGAAAAATTTTAGCTACAGAAGGAACTTATAAAGTACTTCAAAAAGCAGGTGTCACTAATATAGAAAAAACGAGCCTGGACCGGGAAGATCCGGATAATATTTTCGATTACATTGACCGAAAAGAGGTGGCCTTGATTGTCAACACAACCCGTCCGCGGAAACGCTCAGTGGATGCAAAACACATCCGGAGAGTCGCTCTTATGAGAAATCTGCCTTATTTCACCACTGTGGAAGGGACCCTGAATATAGCGTGTGCTATTGTCGCAACCGATTCTGGAAAAAAGCTCAACTATAAATCACTTTTGATTTCAAGAAAAAACTCTTCCTGAAATTAACGGTCATTCTTCTAATGCCCCGGACTTTTCTTCTTCCTTCAAATAACCACGCTGCAGAAAATTTTTTTGTTGCTGATATTCCTTTTTTGACATCCGCCCAAGTGAAAAATCAACTTCTAAATCACTTAATGCAGAGAGCCAGGAATCCGCTTGACTGTAGTCCTGTGTAGAATTTTCCGGAAGTTGATAGAACTGCAGTTTGTTCCAAAAAAGAGGAAAAGCGATAGTAGCTACAGATACTGCGACAATAAATATAATAAATGTCCAAATCATCTCTTTAAGCTGCGTTAGTAAAAGAGTTTTTGCACGAGGTCAGGACTGACTCCAGGTACTCCTGCACCTCAGTTTGTGACATCAGTTTTTCAAAACGCTTTATTTCCTTGCCCAAATACCAGAACCCTACCAGACACTCAAATCCAGTTGCTGCACGATATTCTCTTGTAAATGCATGTTTGGGAAGGGAAACGACTTTGTTGTTACGGCCCTGACGGAAAATGTTTTTTTCTTCATCCGTCAAGTGTGGCATAATCAAATGTACCAGACGGGCCTGGGTTTGGCAGCGGACAAACTGAACAACGCTTTGATGTACCTGTTTTCTATTTTGGAGAAGTTGCAAAATCTTTTGGCGACACCACAATTCGTAAAATGCGTCTCCTAGATATGATAATGAAAAAGAAGACTGCTCAATTGCCGCAAATGAAAGACCTGTTTCGATTTGAGATTTACTCACCAGTTACTGTCATCCTTGCAGATTATTTTGTTCTCCCGAATTCGAAATTCACCGTCCTCTACTGTACGTTTGTCCAGGGCACGGCTCTCGCGCTCTTTTAGTGAAATTCCGAAACTACCATCATTACGTAAAACAATTTCAGCACCGGGCTTTGCATAAAATATTTCTATCCCACGATCAAAGACTCTTTTTTTATTTACATTTTCTGGAATAGCAGAGGCATTTGTTTTTTCCAATCGAACAGCACGGCTGTCACCTTCACCAGTTGACTCAGAAGTCAGTTTAAATTCAGTCCCGATTTTATGCACCATTCTTCTGCGGTACGAATTCATTGGATCCATTTGCAAATGGGTTTCATTTGATTTAATGAAACTAATAAGCGCCACATTAATTTCTGTCATCAGTTCCTGGTCAGAACTGCTTAATTCCATATCATCAATCACTATTTTCTATTTTTATGGTTACTATGCAAAATTAACTGTATGAAAACTTCAGAAGCAATTAGCACCTTCAGGCATTTCATAGGCTGGAGTGAGGTTTTAAAAATAATTTTCTTTACTTCTGACATCCGAGTTATGATCATGCGTCATTGGGGCCGGGTAATCCACGTTAATCCATGATAAGATAGGTCAATGAAATTAACAAGTTAAATGTATAACTCATTCCCCTCTTATCCTTCTTTTTCCTCCTTTTTTGTAAGCTACTGGCACAGGAGTGGCACAAGAAAATTGTTTAAGAATCCTGGTTTTTCCTAATATAAAAATGTTGACGGAGGCTTTTTGCAGGAGAAAAATCCCCCCTTGGAGCGTGTCTATTGTTTTTGATGCACTTGTGTATTAAGGCTTATGAAAGTGTTTCATATTTGGTTACTGTGATTATCCCCCACTAATTCTTAACAGTCGGTCAACCATCCGTTGCCTACTTCCCTTTTTTTGCAAAATAAAACAAATTATGATACAAATTAAGTGCTCCCAAGCCATCCAAATCAGATTACCTCATGCTAGAATGATCATCGAAAACCAGAAAGTGAATAAGGAAATGAAGAGTGTCTATGGAATTTAACCATTTCCTCTCAAGCTACTTTCCTGATCCAAACTATGGAGGGGTTAAGCTTTTTTCCGATATGCTGGAACAAGCGCAGACAGCGGAACGTCTCTGTTACCACGGTGTCACCATCCCTGAGCACCACCTGATAAATATTCTGCTGACCCCCTCACCATTGCAAATGGCGGTGAAAGTGGCTACTTTGACGGAGCGTATTGAAGTGGTGACTTCAGTAGCTGTTTTACCAATACGAGATATGCGCGTGTTTGCCGGGGAGGTAGCACAAGCCGACATCCTTACTGATGGTAGATTGGTTCTTGGAGTTGGGCGCGGTGCATTTGCTTACGAAATTGAGCGGTTTGGTCTTCGGATGGAGGAAACCAGAGCTAAATTCGATGAAAGTGTTGAAGTCTTAATCGCCCTGCTTTCTGAAGAGGAGGTATGTTGGAACGGAAATTATTACAATTTTGAGCCAATTACTATCATGCCACGCCCTCTGACCCAGCCGATGCCACGTATGATGATTGCGGTTATGAATCCAGAAGGAATTGCCGCGTCCACAAGGCGAGGTTTCCACATCCAAACAACCCCGCTTGCTGGAGAGCCGGAACTGTTCAAGGCTCAAATTACCGCTCATAAGGAAGCCAAGGCTGGTATGGGCTCAAAAGGAGATCATCTTCGAATCATGATGTCGCGTGTCGGCTTTTGTGCTCAGAACGAAGCGGAAGCCAAGGACATTCTTGCAAGAGCCTATGATTATTACGGTCGCTTTGACAATGTATTTACCGGTCCAGGAGTGGTCGAAAACGGGTGTATCATTTCACTCCCTTGTATTCAATCTATCGAAGAACTCGAGAAGAATCTTCTGATCTGTACTCCCCAGAAAATGGTTGACAAGCTCTCAGAATATGATGATGTAGGTGTAGACGAGTTCATTATGAACTCGAATCTTGGGCAACCCCAATCGCAGCATTTGGAAGCTATGGAGCGTTTTGCCATGGAAGTGATACCTCATTTTCATGCTTCTGCAGTAGAGTTTGAGTCCAGATAATGATCAAGTAAAGGATTAAGATATGAGTTCAGTTGAAGTCTCTTACACAATCGAAGGGAAAGGGGATCCCCTTTATATGGTTCACGGTATCGGATCTCGTCGAATCATATGGAATGCTTTGATCAAGGAATTGAAACACCAGTTCACCTGTGTTTCTTTTGATTTGCGAGGTCACGGTGAAAGTCCTGTGCCACCAGTTCCATATTCGCTGGATGAACTTGTCGAAGATCTTGAGAGCTTACGAACTCATCTTGGGCATGAGAGTATTCACATTATTGGCCATTCTCTCGGTGGTCAGGTTGGACCGGCTTATGCTCGCACTTATCCGGAGAGAATCCTCACATTGACACTGCTCAGCACGGTTGCAGGTAGAACTCCTGAGGACAGTGCTAAAGTCAAAAAGGTGGTTTCAACAATACGAAAAAATGGCGTTGAGTCAGTACTAAAAAATCTGATCGAACGTTGGTACACAGATGACTTCATTTCCGATTATCCCGAGGCAGTTAATATAAGAATTCAGCAAGTGATTGAGACTCCACCGGAGGTATTTCTAAGCGTATTTGATATTTACTCCAGTACAGAAATGCTGCCATGGCTCAAACATATTACATGCCCGTGTCTGGTTATGACTGGTGAGTTTGATCCGGGATGCAATCCCCGCTTGAATCAGCTGATTGTGGACGCACTGCCCAATGCAGAACTGGTTATACTTGAAAATCTGAAACATTCAATTTTGGTTGAAGCTCCGGACAAGGTTCTTCCTCCGTTGCGTGATTTCCTATACAATTATCAAAAAATATTAAAGTTCTGACTAAAACCTGTCCTGTGATTAACTCCCACTAATTCTTCACAGTCAGACACCCTCCACAACACTCCCATATTCTTGTAAAACAAACCGATTGATGTTATACTTCGGATTCTACCGATGATTTAATTTAAACCAAAACTAAAGGAGTTAATTATGTTGTTTCATATTCAATCAACTCACTCATATAAGACTTGTGGTGCAAACGACCCAGAGAAAAAGAAAATCATGAGAAGTGCTTTTCTTAGTGCTGAGGAAAAAGGTATTAAAATTCATTCTCTGGTAGTGAATAGACCATCTCATACAGTTTACATGGTTGCTGAGTCAGAAACATTTGAGGAAATTGACAAAATGTTTGAACCAATACTGACTATGACTGATGCTATAATTACTCCAGTTATGCCTATGACTTTAGATTGAGAAGGTGTTTATTTGTGTATCTGTTTATAAACAAATAAAATGACAAGTAATTTGAGTCCGAACTCCTCACAAGTCCTCAAAGAGTGCATCAAGGTTCTCATCTGGTTCATTAGAGGAAAACAGAGATGTAAAGATTGCACCCTTACTCAAAAGTCCTTCACCAGATAGAGAACACGCAACTAATGCAATACCTCCAACCGCAGAGATTTGTTTTGATAGGTAATCAAGTTTCTGTCCTATATCAGTAG
>JYMV01031156.1_pt1 | contig 15715 bp, 16 predicted proteins | sample 338911 | NCBI WGS metagenome assembly JYMV01 (sample SAMN03354496, study PRJNA234377) | hydrothermal vent metagenome | biome: Deep sea; feature: Hydrothermal plumes at the Eastern Lau Spreading Center, Western Pacific Ocean; material: Seawater | place: Tonga | collected 2009 | depth 2000 m m
GCCACCCAAGGTATTTCCGGGACCCAGTAATACCAATTTATCCGGACAATATTCTTTCATAGCTACGGTGATGGAAGCAGTGAAATCATAGGTTTTTGTCACTTGGTGACCCAAAGTGTAATTTTGTAATTCTTTAGTGTTCGTACTGAAAGGTGACCAGATATGTCCCCGTCCATCCACCAATGGCAACGAAGGTTTTTGAAATAAAGATTCAGATAGCAATCCTAATGCTTTATGAGAAACAGACTGCAGAAGTGGTGTATGGAATGCGGCGTGAAATGGTAATTGAAAAGGATATCTATCGTCCGGGGGTAATTTTTTTAGAAGGTTGTCCAATGATTTTTGTTCGCCACCTATGACTAAATATCCTCCAAGAAAAATGGAAACATGAGCACCGGCCTTTTCAATTTCAGAGAGAACCAATTCTTTTTTCACTACATCCACCTGCCAGTTCTCATTCACAATAGGATAAATAATCTGTCCACCAATGATACCATTTTTCATCATAGACCCAAGGGTATAAATTAAATGGTAGGCATTTTCATGCATCAGCGAGCCACCCAAAGCCAAGGCTATATACCAGCCCATTGAATTACCGGTGATAGCGACGATTTCGTATTTGCTTTTATCAATCGAAAGAAAGTCAGACAAACTGCAGGCATAAATGAGTGGTGAAGCATGTTCCCCAGCCATGTGAATTTTGGCTTTGTAGGGTTGGGAATCCAATTCAGTGATTGTAGGCAGCCCTGCGGAATTTCGGTGTTCATCCATAGATGTAATCTGGTATTGTGCCGGCGCACCATAAACTTTCAGGTAACCAGATGTCTCCCGAGTATAAGTTCCCCGGCCAGGACAAATTACAACTATGCGTTCTTTCATTTCTTTGGACTTTCCCTTAGTCCCATCCAAATACTGGAAGGGAAAGAAAAAAGATTTGCGTTTCTATCCCTGTGTGTCTGTTCGCCGTGGCTGATCATAGGCGAGGATTTAAAGGCTGTATGAAAATTATTACTACCCATTAACTAACTCCACCGCATGTTGAATAATAGATTCTTTACTGGGCAGCGTGGCTGTAGCGGCAACACCAAGAGAAATAAAGCTATCTTCCGCCGCATGAAGTTTAATATTCAATGGTTTTTTACTTTCCCCAACCAAATTGGCCAAAAGGCCTTCTCCATGACACCCCGTTCTCCGACATTCATCCACAATGAGTACATTTTCACAAGTGTCAATGGCTTCTTGTACATGGGGGAGATTAATATCAGAAAGCCACCGAAGGTCAATAACCTTGATTTTTTTCTTCAGTTTTTTCTCGATTTCTTTTTGGGCCTGGAGCGATAGGTACAATCCATTCCCATAGGTAATAATGGTGAGCGTCTTTCCAATTCCATATTCCGCGAACTCACCCAATGGAATTTCTTCATATAAATCAGGATATTGGAAATTCCATTTCCCATCTTTTGGCTCGTGGAGATCTTTTATCATGTAGAGGGCGATGGGTTCCACAAATACAACCACACGGCCATTCACATGGGCTTCACGCACCGCCGTTCGCAGCATCTTTGCAGCATCAGCACCGTTAGACGGTACCGCAAGAATCACCCCGGGCAGATCCCGAAAGATCGTCAGCGAATTGTCATTATGGAAATGTCCACCGAAACCCTTTTGATAGCCCAATCCGGGAACACGCAAAACCATGGGGTTGGTAAACTGGCCTTCAGAGAAAAAGGCGAGTGTTGCTGCTTCACCGCGCAATTGGTCTTCTGCATTATGAAGATAAGCCAAAAACTGGATCTCTGGAATCGGAACAAACCCATTATGACCAAATCCGATTCCAAATCCAATGATGGATGTTTCATCCAACGAACTGTCGAACACACGGCGGATACCATATTGTTTATAGAGATCGGCTGTCACGTGATAGACACCACCCTTCTGTGCCACATCTTCCCCAAACACCAACGTATTCTCATAACGGAGCATGATATCGGACAAAGCATAATTGATGAGCTTCGCCATGTGCTGGGGTTGATCTATGCGTTTGAATTCTTTTCCGAATAATTCTTTCCGTGCCTTTTGTGTGGCCTGCTTTGGCGCCTTTCGCGTAGTTTGATTGGCGGTGATGGAAGCCATCACATCTTTAGATGATTCCAGTTTTGGTCGAAGTGTGGCAGCATCATAGACAGGACCTATTTGTGCTCGGGCAGATTCATAAAGATTCAGAATCTCTTCCGCGGATAAACATTTGTTTTCCATCAGAATTCGAGCTGAATGGAGCAAAGGATCATTGAATTCTGTGGCTTCTATTTCTGCCAAAGGACGGTAGCCAACTTCCACATCGGAACCAGCATGACCCATGAGTCGCACCGTTCTCATATGAATAAAAATAGGTGATCGATTAATTCGGCAATCTTGCTCAGCACGTCGAGTATTGATGATGAGATCAATAAGATGAAGGCCATCAGCCTGGATGTAATTGATTCCCGGAAGATCTGAAAAATTCTGCTCAATCCAACGCTTATCTGTAGGGACAGAAATACCAGTGCCATTGTCTTCGCAAATAAAAACAATAGGCACATGACCGCCCGCATGGGTAATCCAGCGGGCAGTGTTAAAAGCGCTCAAAGCAGTAGCGTGGTTCGCACTGGCATCACCAAAACTGCAGATAACGATACTGTCACCCTTTAATTCTCTTTCCGGAATTCCCAGGCCCTTAGCTCGGTCGATGGAAAATGCTGTACCCACCGCCTTAGGTAGATGGCTTGCAATAGTACTAGTCTGGGGCGGAATATTCAGTGGCTTACTACCAATGACCTTATGGCGTCCACCGCTGATGGGATCTTCAGAAGATGCCATAAAAGATAGAGCCATATCATATAGTGGCGTGGCTTTAGGAATCTGTTTCGACCTTTCAATGAAAAAAGGACCACTGCGATAATGGAGAAAGGCCATGTCCGTGTATGGGAACACTTTACCAAAAACTGCATTCCCCTCATGTCCGGAACTACCAATAGTATAAAAGCACTTCCCTTCATTTTTTAAAAGCCGTGCCTTCAGATCCATATGGCGACTAAATACCTGAGATTCAAATATGGAAATGAGGACAGATGATCGAATGTTGGTCTGGGATAAGAGCAGGTTGGTCCGTGCTTTAGGTAAGTTTCCATCATTCACACATTTGGTGAAGTTCTGATCGACAACTTCATCTCTGTTAAACAATGACATCGTCAGATCAATCCATGGTCTGCAAAAGAATAAATATCATTCCCAGCAATAATGAGGTGATCATGAACCGAAACATCAATTGTTTCAGCAGCTCCCTTTAATTTTTTTGTGATGGTAAGGTCATCCTTGCTAGGATTGGGATTCCCGCTGGGATGGTTGTGGACAAACACTAATGCAGCCGCATCATAATCCAAGGCACGCTTCACTACTTCTCTGGGATAAACGGCCGATGTTGTGAGTGTACCTTCGAAAAGTTCTTCCATTTTCAGGATTTGGTTGCGACCATTTAGATAAATCACTATAAATACCTCACGGTTCTTATCACGGAGTTTGTGCTTAAGGTATTGCAAAACTTCGTCTGATGATCGAATGAAATTTTTATTAATGACGCGATCTGCCAGATATCTTCGTGAAACAGCCTGAGCTATTTTTAAGCCAAATACATTATTGCTGCCTATACCATCAATATCTTGTAAATCTTTTGGATCTGCTTCCAATACATCTTTGAGTGAACCAAATTTTTTCAAGGCCTGTTTAGCCAATTGTTTGCAATCTTTACGGGGAGTTCCCAAGGTAAGTAAAAGCTCAACAATCTCATAGTCATGGAAACCATCCAGGCCATTTTTTAAAAAACGGTCCCGTAAGCGCTGGCGGTGTCCTTTATGCGTTGAATAGTTTGACAATATTCTCGCTATTTATTGTTATTTGTAGATTTTCGGACTGGTTTCGCAGGGATACCTCCCCAAACCTCTCCTGGAGGCACCTTTGTATATTTGGGTAACACCGCTCTAGATGCAATAACTGCACCATCACCTATATCGCAGCCTGGACTGATTTGCGATCCGACTCCAATGAGACATTTTGCACCTATCCTCACTGGAGCCAAAATCAACTTATCTTTTTCAGCAATATGTGCAGTGATCAATACTTTTGAACCAATTATCGATTGAGTTCCTATTTCCACCATGTAAACGTCATTTAGCCGATCACTGCTAATAATTGCCCGCCAACCTATTTTACATCCCATTGCCTTGTAATAACCATTGACCACCCATGAAGGAACCAAATATCCAATAAAGGGCTTCGCCAAACGATCTAACACAGATAAAAATGCCCACTTAAATGTTATAATTGAATAAAACGGTACCTGAGTACTTTTAAATTTTGGTCTAAGCAGGAATCCGATCATCGCAGTTAACAAAATGACCATTAATATCCAAATAACATAGGACAAACCTAAAGAAAAGCCAATATAAACAGAGCGCTGCCATAGGCTATAATGTTGGGTATTCTCTACAACCTGGAGAATCAGCATAATACTGGGAATACTGGCAAATCCCCAGTAAGCGCCAGAGAAAATAATAACAAGAGTGGTTAAAAAATGTTGAGCAAATCGCCAGAGCATTGAAATTTCATTTATCGCATTTTTATTTAATTTGTTTTACACAATCCACGTTAAACATCAGTAATAAATTCATAAACTTTGTAACTTAGATTTGAATTCACGCATTTCCCTCACATTACCCGTTTGGATCTCACCAGATTCCCATTTCAATTGGAAATCATCTTCCGTATCATGACCTTCTTGTTTCCGGTATAATGGATAGAGCTCATGATCCTCTCTGGGTTTGTTTTTATGCAGGGTTGCGGTAACCTGATAAGCCAGGTCTTCGAGAATATCATCGATCACACGATTCGGTAAATGTTGGTTTAACATATTCTGCTCGATGCGGGAGAATCGTAATCCACGCACTTCATAATCTTGGTAAGCCTCCCAGGCATGAGGAGCTACCTTTTTTACAAAATCGGCCATAGCATCAGAATAGACACGGATCTCGTACTGTGCGTGGCTGTCCGATCTCAAACTGATAAAATGAAGGAGATTGTGGAGATCATTTTTCCAATACCATTCCGTATAAAGATTCACAGGCAGGATGCCACGGATCAGTTCTCGAGCCAAGCCAGCTTCGTTTAACTCCTGGTACATTTCAAAGCTCCGTTCTGATATCTCATGAAAATACTGTTGTACTTTATCTGTAAGTTTTTTTGGTACTTTCCCTGAACGACCCTGTTTATTCAAAGCACTCTGAAATTGGATATGTTCCGGATCGGGATAATAAAATTCATCCCGGGCTTTTGAATAACGCAGGGAATATTCATTGATATTAGCCGTGCGATGGCGGACCCATTGGCGGGCAACAAATATGGGCATCTTGCAATGAAATTTGAACTCCACCATTTCAAATGGTGTCGTATGACGGTGACGCATCAGGTAGCGGATTAGTCCGCGGTCCTGGGACACTTTACGGGTTCCCTTTCCATAACTCACACGGGCAGCTTGAACTATGGCATCATCACTACCCAGGTAATCCACCAGGCGGACGAACCCTTTATCTAAACATTTTATGGTATCTTTAGACAGTTTTTATTCTTTCATCAGTTAATTTTTTGTCAAAATTTCGTATATTTTATCTACAGCGGTATTATCACCAGCAATTAACCCCGGTTCAATCAACGTCTTTTCCTGATTAAAACTAATGTTTTTTCCATTCAGATTGATCAGTTTTCCACCTGCTTCCCTGATAAGGCATGCTCCGGCACATATATCCCATTCATTCTTAGGCCGCAGGGATGCAAAAATATCAGCCTGGCCCGCTGCAGTCAAGCCGAGCTTGTAAGCTACACTTCCTATAGGTTTTAATTCACCAAAATATTTTTTGTACGGTTCCCATAACCCGCGGCGCGTCTCTGATCGGCTGTTTAAAATCACCATATCTGATGGTGAATTCTTGGCTTCACAATGAACGGGTGAACCATTTAGGAATGCTCCTGTGCCTTTTGCAGCAGAAAAAGTTTCTCCTGTCACGGGATTATACAAAACGCCTAAGATAGGTATCCTGTCTTCTACCAATGCGATGCTTACCACGAAATGGGGTATTCCTTCTATAAATTCCTTAGTGCCATCAAGAGGGTCCACTACCCAGATTCGGTCTCTTTTTAACCGTTCCTTTGAATCCACTGATTCTTCAGACAGCCATCCATAATCAGGATTTGATTCAGTTAGGGCAGTTTTTAGATACAGGTCGGATTCCTTATCAGCAGTGGTTACTGGATTATGGTAGCCTTTATCACGGATTTCATAATCGGCCTGGTAATATTTCATAATAATTCCACCAGCTTCCCGGGCAGCCTGTACAACAATATCCAATTCAGCAATCATGCCGCAAATATTACGTAGCGATAAACTTGTTTATAAATTAAATCTGAGACTTGGAAGAATTATTCAGACATTTTTAAAATATCACCCCAAAATTTTTCATCAACCGGCATAACAGAAAGCCGGCCGAATTTTACCAGATGAAAGTCATCAAATCTTCCGTCCGCTTTAATTTGGGATAGCGTCACAGGATTATTTAGTGCTTTATTCGGTATTACATCAAATACCAATAGTTTTTCATTATGCTTATTGGGATCGGGGTAAGGATCTGATACAACACTAGCAATGCCTGCTACACAGCGTTGTTTTCCGGTATGATAGATAAATGCCTTATCGCCTTTTTTTATTTCCCGGATGAATTTCAGCGCCCAGTTATTCGTGACTCCGTCCCAATACGTTTTACCATCTTTCTCTAAATCCTGATAACTGTAATCACGGTCTGGTTCGCACTTTAACAACCAATAGTTCATATCTCTAACCTTTTATTTAAAAACTGTTTCAAAGGAAGCATATTATAATAACTTTTCACTGCATAATCTAGGAACTGGTCCTCCATAATTTCTTTATCAGAAATCGGTTTACCAACAATAAAATCTTTGTACCGCAACCAATGTATATTTGGATGATCTCTTGAAAAACCTCTCGGTGCTGTTTTCAGTTTTTCTCCGCCTAATTCACCAAATGCATCCTTGAATTCCTTTGCCTCCAGTACGTTTTCAAATTCCTGTGTGCGGGATATAATCCCTTTCCTAATTTTATCCAAGTCTTCACTTGAAGGACGCCATAATCCACCGCCCAAATAAGATTTCCCCGGTTGGATACTGATATAATACCCGGCACCAATCCCCTTGCGTCCCCCACCTCGCAAACTGGCGTTGAACCAAACTTTATAAGGGATTTTATTTTTTGAAAACCTTACATCCCTATATATCCTAAACAGGCAATCCTGTGGCTCAGTACCTAAAAGTGAATTATCAAATTCAGCAATATGGTGAATCAACATTGCAATCAGGTCCAATACATTTTCCCTGGCTACCTGGTAAGCGGATTTATTCGCATAAAACCACTCGCGGCGGTTATTCTTATTCAGATCAGAAAGAAATTTGAAGGTTGTTTTTTCAATCACGTAGTTTTTCGAAAAATAATCAGCTTTTCCCTGTCTTGCCGTGAATCAACGGAAATATCCTGAAATTCTTCCCGTTCAATCTTCCAGCCATCGTTAAATATGGATTTTATCTCCAAGATTGATGTCCCCCAAGGGGGACCGCCATCTTCAAGTGTTTTATCCAATGGAAACCATAACCCGATCAATTCCCCACCCGGTTTTAAAATTGCATGAACCAATTTTTCGTATTCAAGGCGTCTTTCTGGATGGATAGCACAAAAACATGTTTGCTCAATTACATAATCAAATTTTTTATCATATTTCGGTGACAAGGAAAAAATATCTTCCTGGAGTATGTTGATGTTCAGGGATGATTCAATCGCCATGTTTTTGACAGAACGGATTGGAGAAGGAGCAAAATCCACGGCAGTCACATCAAAGCCTCGCTTGGAAAACATGATGGCATCATACCCACGTCCGCAACCTACAATACACAATTCTCCTGGGTTTAGATCCTGAGCAATGGATTTGAAAACAGGTGTAACACCGCTAAGATCCCATCCAGCGTCATCATCAAAGTAAATATCTTCCCAGAATTGAAAATTATCTTCTTGGAACATTAAAGCGAATTCATAACAAGCGGCTTTTCAAAAATGACATTATCTTTTGCTTCTACAAAATAAGCTTTTGCATCATTCAAAAACGCCAGTGCCTTATGGAACTTCCCATTGTTAAAATGGAGGGCTGCCCCATCCTCGATTGCATACCCTGATTTCAATTTTCCATCTTCGAGAAATTTATGAACACTGGGTCGCCTAGCCATTTCACTATCGTAATGAGGGCAGCAGCTTCCCGAAAGAAAACCCAGACAATTCAGTACATTCAGGTTGCTGGCCCAAACCAGCAGATGGCACCCGCGCTGACCCCGGCAAGGATCGCTCCTCGGTTATATGCTTTTCTAAGCAATTTATCAAACTTCCACTCTCGCCAGACAGCTAGCATGCTTTTAGTATTGCCTCCGCCAACATAGATTACATCTGCTTTGTTCATAATTCCATCCAGTCTGGGTGTTCTTTCAAAAAAGGTGATATGTGATGCTGCACAGTTGAGTTTATTGAAGCAGGCGTAGAAATTGACAATATAAGCTTTATCCTCGGCACTGGCTGTGGGAATAAAAACTACCTTAGGTATTTCAGTGTCAGATTGGTCTAAAATATACTGTTCAATGATTCGTTGGTTCGGATTACGCCCAAACCCGCCGCCGCCAATGGCAATGATTTGGCCCTTATTGTTCATGGAATCATTTCTATTCTAGTCCTGAATTATAATCTAATTTAATCTAATTAGTTTTTCATTATTATATCTCTTGAAATACAAATAAATATCCAGTACTTTTACATTAAGTAGGGGATTTGAAGGACTACAAAGTTTTAAAGATTTTTCTGGCGAAAAAGACAAATTTTTTATCACCCTAGACGGGTCAACGATTTTCCTTCCTTCTTAACCCCCTGCAAAGATAGATAGAATAGTTATTCATTCGGTATATCCGGTGGGCGGGTGTATTGTATCTGCTACCATCTGATATATACCACTAAATAAAGGATAAACATGAAGAAGGAAATTTTTATTAATGAAAGTATGGGGGAAACACGTATTGCAATCCAAGAAGATGGCCAGCTTGTGGAAGTCTATGTGGAAAGGCATGACAAACAGAGAATGGTTGGAAATGTTTATAAGGGAAAAGTGGAAAATGTCTTACCCGGTATGCAAGCTGCCTTTGTGGATATTGGTTATGATGTGAATGCCTTCCTACCATTCTCAGAAATCGGGAATACAGACTATATTGTTGAAGATGATTCCAATGGCCACGGAGAGTACAGGGATCGAAAAAATAAACCTGACAATATCGAAGTAGATCTGCAAACTAACCAGGAGATATTTATCCAAGTCATTAAAGAGCCATTTGCTGGAAAAGGACCGCGTGTTACCACTGAAATAGCCTTACCCGGAAGGTTGCTGGTATTGGTTCCCTATGAAAATTATATCGGTATCTCCAAAAAAATCTGGGATAAGTTTGAGAGACGGCGCTTAAAAAAGATTGCTCAGAGATTACGGCAAAAGGATATTGGGATCATTATAAGAACAGTTGCAGAAGGAAAGAGTGAAGAACACATTGTAAATGATTTCAACTCACTTTTGGAAAGCTGGGAGAAAATGAAAAAACGAGCTGATCTTAAAGATGCTCCTTTCCTAGTGTATGAGGATCTAGAAACCGCATCTAGTGTTGTCAGGGATCTATTAACCCCGGATGTAGAAAAAATCATTATTGATTCCAAACGTTTATACCGTAAGACCCAACGCTATTTGGAAGAAGTTTCGCCAAGTCTGGCTGATAGATTGGAACTTTATAAACTGAAGTCACCTTTGTTCGAAAGTTTTGGGATTGAATCAGAAATTGAAAAAGTGATGCGGCCTAAGGTTTGGTTGAAAAGCGGTGCCTACCTGATCATCGAAAAAACGGAAGCTATGGTAGTTGTCGATGTAAACAGCGGAAGATTTATCGGCAAAAAACTACATGAAGAAAATTCACTTAAAATAAATCTTGAAGCAGCACGGGAAGTGGCCCGACAACTTCGACTACGTGACCTTTCAGGATTGATCGTGATTGATTTTATTGATCTGCGCAAGGATGAAAACCGAAAAAAAATCTACCACGAACTACGAAAAGAATTACGCAATGATCGGGCAAAAGTTGCCGTCACACCCATAACCGAATTCGGATTACTGGAGATGACCCGGCAACGCATTCGGGTGAGTCTGTTGGATTCCATGAGCGAGGAATGTCCTACCTGTCATGGATCGGGCCGGATTATCTCCCGGGAAACACTTATCACACGAATAGACCACTGGCTACGACGCTATAAGAGCAAACATCGGGATTTACGACTTCGTTTGCAGTTGCATCCTGACAATGCAAAATATATGGCAGATGATAAGAAGGATCTTCTGCGAAGTCTCATGTGGCAAAACTTCGTCCACATTAAAATTGAGCAGATTACCGATGTAGCCCGGGATGAATTCCGGTTCATACGAACCAAAAATGGAGAGGATGTAACCCAAGAGATGAGCCTTGAAAAGGAAAAATCTGCCATGTAATTTCACCGGCTTTTCTGAGAACAAAATGTACGCAATCATCAATATATCGGGTAAGCAGTACAAAGCTGCAAAAGGTTTAAAGCTTCGTGTCCCCCGGCAACTTGCCGAAGATGGTAAAAAACTCGTTTTTGATGAGGTATTAATGATCCATGATGGTAAAAAGGCTACATTCGGAGCACCAAATCTAGCCGGAGCAAAAGTGACTGCAACTGTTCTAAATCATGGCCGAGAAAAAAAAATCCTAGTTTACAAGAAAAAACGGCGAAAGGGATACCAGCGAAAGAATGGTCATCGACAATGGTTCACTGATGTTGAGATCCAAAATATCCAGATGTCCAGAAGAAAAAAGCCTGCTGCGGAAAAAACTGACAAACCTAAAGAAGAGGAATAGCCATGGCCCATAAAAAAGGACAGGGAAGCTCCAGAAATGGACGTGACTCAAATGCCAAATACCTTGGACTTAAAGTAGGTGATGGACAATCCATACTTGCCGGTACTATCATCCTCAAACAGCGCGGGACAAAGATTCATCCGGGTATGAATGTTCGACGAGCAAATGACGATTCTCTTTTTGCTATTAAGGATGGTGTTGTAAAGTTTGGACGAAAAGGACGTGACCGAAAAATCGTTAGTATCATTTCGTCTAATTAACGGTAAAACATTTTCATTTTTACTTGAACCTCGCATTCGCGGGGTTTTTTCTTCCACAAGAATCTTGATACTTTCTTTAGTATTTACATGGTAATAATGGAGAATAATCATGGACAGAAATAAAATAGCGCTTATTGGCGGAGGACAAATTGGTGGAAATCTAGCGCTTATCGCCGCAGAAAAAGAATTGGGAGACATTGTAATCTTTGATATTCCCAAGATGGAAAGCATGGTAAAAGGGAAAGCGCTTGACATCATGCAGCTCCGTCCTCATGATGGATATGATGTGAATATCATTGGCACATCAGATTATCAGGATATTAAAGAATCTGATGTTATAGTTATCACGGCTGGTATTCCCAGAAAACCGGGGATGGATCGGGAAGACCTTATCTCTATCAATCTGAGTATCATGAAAGATGTTGCCAATAATGTTAAGAAATATGCCCCTGATTCCTTTGTTATAGTCATATCAAATCCTTTAGATGCAATGGTTTATACTTTTTATAAAGTTTCCGGATTCGCAAAAAATAAAGTGGTAGGTATGGCCGGTGCATTGGATTCCGGACGCTTTCGAACCTTTATTGCCATGGAAACAGGGTACTCAGTTCAAGATGTAACCTGCATAGTTCTGGGTGGCCATGGTGACAGTATGGTACCTATCACTCGATTGGCAACTGTCGGTGGCGTACCTGTTACGGACCTAATTTCTACCGAACGGCTGGCTGAGATCGAACACCGTACCCGCTTTGCCGGTGGTGAAATTGTTAAGCTGCTTGGGAATGGCTCTGCCTATTATGCCCCTGCTCAGTGTGCCATGGAAATGGCTGAATCCTACATAAAGGATAAAAAACGGGTCATTCCCTGCGCTACTTTTTGCGAAGGAGAGTTCGGGGTCAATGGATATTTTATTGGGGTTCCAATCGTCATTGGTTCCGGTGGGGTTGAGAAAATCCTTGAATTCACTCTGACTGATGATGAAAAAACTGCGTTGAACAATACATTAGATGTGGTGAAAAAAACGGTAGCCGAGACAGGCCTGTAACTTGGTCTAGCTAATATAAATAATGGATTGGATACTTCCCAGTTAAGGAAACATCCATGAAAAGAATTATTATTTTATTCCTGTCCCTTATGATTGGTTTCAGCCAAAAAACATCGGATAGATTTAAACAGGAAAATAGCAACAGTTATAGATCCGCAGTAGAATACACTTTTGATGATATCCCTGATAACGGATCCTATACATGTACCCTCAGTGGTGTGCACGGGAATATCAGTATTTACGGTCATCCGGGGTCTGGGGTTCATTTGATCATCGACCGCCAAGTACGGGCTATGGATAATAAGAATGCAATCAATATACTGGAAAGAAATCAAATCCAGGTATTTCATATTTCAGATGACAAAGTTGTGGCAATAAAAAGAATGGGCTATAAGTATGAAAATAAAATTCAGTCCCATTTCATTATCCATCTACCCATTAATACAAACATAACAGCAGAATCCAGAGGCGGGGATATTAATATAAGAGAAATCCGCGGAAGAATTGAACTCAGAACAAAAGGAGGGGATATTGAACTGAAACAATTATCAGGCAAAATCACTGCAAATACAGGCGGTGGGGATATTCAAGTTGATCAAAGTGATGGAGTATTAAACCTACATACATCAGGCGGGGATATTAACATATCTCAATCTAATGGAGAATTTGATACATCCATTTACGGAGGAGATTTGAGTCTTGTTCAATTGAAAGGAAACATAAACGCATCATTAATTGGTGGTAACATAAACTTAAAATCTATTGACGGAGATACCGTTACATGTAATATTTCCGGCGGAGACCTTATAGCGCAGACCCTAAATGCCAGTTTGATCGGTCAAATAAAGGGCGGAGATATAGACCTAAAAAACATCCGTGGGAGTATAGACGTAAACACATCAGGAGGTGATATAAAGCTAGAAGATATTTACGGCAGTGCTACCTGTAGTACATCCAGTGGTGAAATTCAAGGGAACAATCTTTTTGGCGCCATCAAAGCTTTTACAACCAGAGGCAATATTGAAGTTGAAAAAGCTTATGACTCTTCATTGAAAGACCATAGTATTAATGTGGAAACATCTGATGGGGAGATTACTATCGTAATTCCTGATGGACTTCCTGTTACTATTGATGCAGAAGTAATGGGAATGTCGTCCAGAGACGCTATAACATCCGATATCCCGTTGGTAGAAAAAGTTTTTTCAAACCGAATCTACGGATCAGGAATCATAAAAAATGGTGTTGTTCCCTGCTCTATAAAGGCATCGAACGGACATATAACTATTAAAAAGTATTAACACCAATTTCATTGGGTAACCGCTTGTAATATCATATCGTCAATATAACCATCTACTGTTCTGTGTTATGAAACAAATCCTCATAGGAATTACTCTGCTCACAAAAATTCTTGCTTACGAAGGAGACCAGTGTAAAAAAGTAGATTATGAGTTTAATGTAAAAAAATTTGATGCCCTCCGAGTCTATATAGATTTCGGAATTGGCAGGCTTAACCTTAGCCCTGGAAAGAGCAGGTATTTCATAACGGGGTTTATTGATTATAATAATAGTTTATCAGCGCCAAGCGTGTCACTTACATCAAACAACAATATTGCCAAGTTAAAGATTGATGTGGAAGCTGATATGAAGTTCGGTAACAATGACGGGAACTTCTCCTTGGATGATTTAAACATCAATAAGGATGATAATAATTACAAAATAAACTTTCAATTGCCTACCCATATCGCTACGGATATAAATCTAGAATTTGGGCTTGGAGCTGCTAACCTGGATTTTACCGGACTGCGGATTTCACAGTTAAAGATGGACTGCGGTTTAAGTGATGTGCGTATGAAAGTCACCAAACCAAACCGAATCGACTGCGACAAAGTGGAGATCTCTACTGGCATTTCAGATTACAATGGGACCGGATTGGGTAATTTAAATTCATCAAAATATATCATTGATGTAGGATTAGGTACAGCCGATGTAGACCTGACAGGAGGTTCCAGTCGAGACATAGATTTGAATATAAGCGTTGGACTGGGCTCACTGGAATTAACACTTCCCGATCATGTAAATATTAAACTGATGGTGGAGAGTGGTCTAATCAGTTCAGTTGATGTACGCGGACTATTATCTAAAGGCGATGGTCACTATGAAAGTAAAGACTGGCACGACCGCTGGTCCATCATCGAAGGAAAAATATCGGTCGGCCTGGGATCTGTGGACGTGGATATAGTAGGAGACTGATTCGTCTAAATCATTTCTAATACTTTTTTCACCAATTTTTCAATCCCCACCGCAGCTTCCTTGATAGACTTCGCCTCCACATAAGCTGGTGTCGTTACCACCTTATTTTTTTCATCAACCACGATATCAACTGCCGTAGCTTGTTCAGCAGTAACGCCCATGGTCTGAATATCATCTGTGATTTCTGCATTACAGCCGCCTGTGACCTTACCAGATCGGCCAAGGTATTCCATAACCTTCGCTACCATGACCGGTGCAATGCAAATGGCGCCTAATGGTTTATCTGCTTCCAAGATTTCTACTACCAGCCGTTTCACATCAGAGATTATGGTGCAATTGGGACCAGACATAGCATAATCAAAAATATTTTTTGCCATTCCTGTTCCGCCGGGAAAAATCAGCGCATCCAACCGATGGCCGCTTACTGTAGCCACATCAACAATATCGCCCCGGGCGATCCGGGATGATTCCACCAGAATATTGCGGGTCGATGGCATTTCCTGCCCATTTAGATGGTTGATGACATGAAACTGGTTCATGTCCGGGGCCATAATCAAAACATCCGCTCCGGCTTTATCCAGAGCCAGTAAGGTTAAAACAGATTCATGAATTTCTGCTCCATCCTGATGGCCGCAGCCCGATAATACAACTCCCACTTTTGGCATAAAAATATCCTCCCCTAATTTGGTTTTGTTTGTACAATAGATTCAATTTTATCAATTAAATCATCTGTAAAAGAATCGATATAGTTCACTGTTTTTAAATTTTCTTTCAATTGTTCGACACTTGAAGCTCCAAGAATAACAGTGCTAACGTCTGGATTCTGCAGACACCAGCCTAATGCCAGGTTCACTAAGGGCATACCTGTTTCCTCGGCGACTTCTTCCAGCTTGTCAGCTTTTTTGATCCGTTCTATAAAGTCAGCGGACTCAAATCTGTCTTTCATCCATTCATACCCGGTAAGATTGGGTCTGGATCCGGATGGAATTCCATTTTTGTACTTACCAGTAAGAACCCCGGAAGACAATGGGCTCCAAATTGTAGTTCCCAAACCATAATCTTGGAA
>JYMV01053355.1_pt1 | contig 15715 bp, 12 predicted proteins | sample 338911 | NCBI WGS metagenome assembly JYMV01 (sample SAMN03354496, study PRJNA234377) | hydrothermal vent metagenome | biome: Deep sea; feature: Hydrothermal plumes at the Eastern Lau Spreading Center, Western Pacific Ocean; material: Seawater | place: Tonga | collected 2009 | depth 2000 m m
TTTTCCTAAGAGAGTTGGATTGAGTTTGATGATACAATTCAATCCATGTTCTCGAAATAGATAATCAATAATTTTTTCTATTTCTTCCGGAGGACATCCGTGAAATGTACTTAAAGTCAGTGTGTCGGAAAGTTTCGTCTGGAAATCCAGTTTCCGGAATTGCCGAAATTGATCCGGAATCTGCTTTCGATAATGCTCCACAACTTCGGTAGCATCCAGCATGCTTTCAATAAACCGGCGGACTTTGTCAGATTGTATTCCCGCCAAATCATAACCGACACTCATGTCATACAGCACGTCACCGAAATTTTTCGCCAAATCCAGCTTTCCTGATGCCTGCAAAATTTCTATTAGCATCGCGCCTTTCACATATTCGTGCAGCGATTGCTCAATCCGGAGTTCCTGCGACCACTCGACATTGTAACCCACAGTCTGCATGTCAATACAAGGTCGTGGAATTTCCAACTCATCAAGAATTTGGACGGTCTTCAGTTCCATAATTCTTGAACCACCCAGCCACGACAGTACTATATTTTGTGCCATTTGAGTTTGTGGTCCGGAAGCCGGTCCGAGTGATGAAGAACTGTTTTTCCCGTGAAATTTTACAGAATAATCTTTTCCGGAAAGTCCGCAAAAAAAATTCTTTTCCAGAAAATCAAAAATGGATTGCTCTGTTTCCAGCTCGGTGAACATCCGTTTGATGAGTGATCCAAAAGGATGTGGGATTAGTTCAGCCATGAGAGTTTTAAAGTTTCAAAGGGTTATTTGGTAGAAAAACTATATAAAATTGCTCCAAAGTCTTTTAGCTTGAGCGACAGCATTTGATTTTATTTCCTGTTCAGAAACATTCAGCAACTGATTCTCTTTTATTCTAAATTCTCCTCTGGTGATGACATCGCTTGGAGAGTCACTAATACCAAAAAAGACGTGCCCAAAAATGGTGGATTCAGTAATTGGTGTTCTCGGTAAATAATCAAAAATTGCAAGGTCTGCCTGATAACCTGCTAAAATCCTGCCAATTTTCCTGCCAAACAGCCTGGAGGCAAGCGAGGCATTATTTTCAAATAAAAGCTGCATGTAGTCAACACTGTCTGCACCGCCGACCAAGTGTGAGCTGCGGATGAGCATTCCTTCTTTTCCTTCACGGAGCATGTTGCCCTGCATACCGTCAGTACCAAGTCCTGTTTTTAATTGGTGAAAATTTTGATTGGGTGCCATTCCTACTCGATTATTGGCATTTGACGATGGATTGTGAACCAGCTGAGCTTTGTGTTTCTGGAGCAACTCCACATCTGTTTCCTTGATATGCAGTCCGTGAATTATGAGTCCATTTTCATTGATTAAATCAAATACCTGCAGTCTCTCCAAAACTGAACCAAAGCCTTTATTTACGGCATCCACTTCGTCAGCTTTGTCTTCAGAAACATGAATGTGAATTCCCCACGAATTAAGACTGCTGACGGATTCTCGAATTTTCTTGAGTGAGTTATCAGACAGTGTAAAAGAAGCATGTAAACCGATCATCGGGTGAACATTTGGTGTGTCAGAAAATTTCCAGACAGCATCAAGATTTTCCTGCAAACTTGCTTCAAATATTTCCTGACCGTTGCGGTCAGAAATTTCAAAAGCGACACTTGTGTTTAAACCCAATTTCTCTCCGGTTTCTGCCAGTAATGACAAGGATCCTTCGATGTAAGATGGACTGCAATGGTGGTCAATAATGGTTGTCGTTCCAGCTTTGAGACTATCCAGCAATCCTGCTTCAAAGGAGGCTTGTGTGGAATCATGATCCAGAGCAAGGTCCATTTTCCACCAGACTTCCTGCAAAATTTCGCTAAAATTAGTGGGGGGTTTTTTTGGCAGAGGCATACCAACCGCGAGAGCAGAGTATAAATGGTGGTGGGCATTGATCATGCCGGGCAGGGCTATTTTCCCATGGAGATCGTGGACAACATCAAACTCACCGGATGGCATTTTAGAACCGACACTTTCAATCGTATCTCCGCAAATTGAGACACAGGCATTTTCAACAAGTGCCGGTTTTGAACATGGATTGATGACGATTAAATTTTTCAGTAAGGTTTTTTTCATGGTCAGCTTATTAAAAAATTTGAAAATTCAGCTACTTAGTATTTTACTGATTCTAAATTTAACAGTCAATTACTTTTCATTCTTTAAGGATTCAAATTTGGTACATAGGAATTCTGCAAAAAAGTCATTCCAATAATAGTCAGGTATAATTTCCATTTCCAAAATCCAGATATGTTCATGGAGTTCGGGAAAGATTCTTAGTTTGACAGCATCTTTTTCCGTGGTCAGCACATATTCCGGCTGCAATGATTTCTGGTGATTCAGTATCTTTTGTACATCTTCCCCGTGATAATCATGGTGATCAGGGAATTCAATTGTGCCAGTGATTTCCACTCCATGCTGCTCTAACAATCGTTCGAATCCTTTAGGCTGAGCAATGCCCGATGTGAGCAGCAAGCGCTTGTTTTTTATTTCTTTTAAGTTTAAATGAGCCTTGCCGTCTAGCCGCGTGAGACCTTGTACCTCATAATTGAAATTGAAAATAGGACAGCTGACTTTCAGCTCATGCTGGAGCATTTGCATAACTGAGTCAGAAGAGGCTAAATTGCTTTTAGTGATAATGATTGCATCGGCACGTTTCCATTGATTTTCCGGTTCACGTAACGCACCATAAGGCAGCAAATGACGATTGCCGAAACCTTGAACTGCATCAATCAAAAGTAAATTAAGATCACGGTGAATCGACAAATGCTGATACGCGTCATCGAGGATCAGTACATCCGGATTATCATTTTCCTCTGCGGAATGAGCTGTAATGGTCCTTGAACTACCTACATAAACGGGCACCTCCGGGTTCCGCATAGCAAGTAAATAAGGCTCATCTCCAAAAAAGGCGGGGTCGATCGTGTTGTCTTCACAAAAACGGAAACGTTGCTGAATAGCGGCGTTTTTTCGTTTGTAACCTCGACTTAGAATAGCAGGATATTTTTGTACACGTTGAAATTCTCTTACCAGAAAATCAACAACAGGTGTTTTTCCTGTTCCGCCAACTGTCAAATTTCCTACAGAAATGACTGGTGTTTTAACGCGATTCGTTTTTAACCAAGCTTTTTTGTATGCATGAATCCTGAAAAGAACAAAGGTTTTGAAAACCAGTGAAATTAAAAAAAGCAATGGTTTAACAAATTTATTTGAAAAAATCATGGTTTTAGTTCTGCATTTTTATTGTCACTCTCCAGCTTAGAAAATTGAGGTAATTGCTGAACATCATCTGCAAATACACGGGTCGGTGTCACGAAGACCATTACATGATCGAAACTGTCACTTGCACCACTTGTCCTAAAGAGTGGACCAAGTAAAGGAAGGTCTTTAAAAAACGGTACCCCGGAAAGGTTTTGTCCACTTCTGTTTTTGATCAATCCACCTAGCAAAAAAGGTTCTCCATCTTTTACATAGACTTGAGTTTGAGCGCGCTGGGTATTGATAGGCGGAATCCCGTCAATGCTTGGACCTTCTGTAGGATTACTGGTTTCTGCGTAGATCTTAAGCCAAATCCTGTCATTACTGCGATTATCACTATCCTCAATCAAACGGGGAGTCACCCTGAGAGTAATGCCGGTTTTTAACTCTTGCAAGCGGCTCGTCTTCTCAGTATTTATTTTTATATGCATTACCGAACCGCTGTTCATTTCAGCTTCCACATTATTGAGGGTGACTACCACAGGCCGTGAAAGCATGCGCCCCTTACCCTCACTCTGCAGCAAACGTAAGACGGCATCGACGCGCAAAGCCTGCGAAGTTGCCGCAGGACCCAAAGCTAAACCTGCAGAAAAAGGTCCTTGATCTGAGATACTCACCATACCATCTGTGGCGACACTTTTGCCTCGGAACTCCAAACCAAGCTGTCGTGAATGTGATTCGCTGGTTTCAAACAGGTGTGCTTCTATCCGAATCAAAGGCAGGGGACGATCCCAAATCCGTATCAGTTTTTCCAGCCATTCCACATGAGATTTGCTGCCTTCCAGAATGAGTGTGTTGCTGAGCAAATCGGCAATAATTAGTGGACGTAAAGGCGGGAGTTCAGTTTCATCTTCGAGCCGCTGTTGCAGGGCTTTATTTAAGCTTTCCTCTACACCAGGAATTGTCAAAGAATGTCCGTTACTCGTCACAGTTTGCGGCCCCACACTTAGGTACTTTAACGGCAAGCGCACAATTTTTGTTTCCGGAATTATTTGGGATTCAGGATCTTCAGCTTTAAATTCAGGAGGCTCTGGAAACAGCTCAGGATTAGCTAAAGTTTGTTCCGGGAGTCCGTTTTCCCATTGTTCAATCAATTGAGCTGTTAGCTTTACGGATTCTTCCGAACCTCTTAAAACCAACAAATTAGCGGCAGGAAATGAATCATGTACAAGGCGGATTTCCTCCAGTTCTTTTCTGATTTCAGCTATAAACTCCTGTACTTGATTTTTACTGGCAACCCGTATGGTAACAGACTTGGTAACCAAAGGGGGATCTTGAGTCCATTCTAAAACATGCTGTTCCGGATAATAAACCGCAAGTGCATTCTGGCGCCGTGATAAATCAAAAATTGCATCCTCAATTGAACCATAGTCCAAATTGCGAATTACTTTACGCTCCTTTATTTTTTCTGCCTTAAAACGTAAAGTAATTTGTCCAACTTGAGCTAATTCGCGTAGAATATTTGCTAATGAAACTGATGAGTTGAGAATTTTCTTGAAAGGACGATGCCGCCATGCGTCTGTTCTTAACACTATTCGATGTTGATTTTGCAGACTAACCAATGTCAAATCATGACGTGAAAGCAGCAGGTTCAATACTGTTTCCGGATTATGACCTTGAATTTCTTCGACTTCCGGAAGACCCCGAACTGCGGAATCTATTTTTATTTTTTCAGGATACAGGGCGAATTTTTGAATCAGCGCTTCCAGCATTTCTGCAAGAGAATTTGCTGAACTAGTGGAAATTGTGAATCCGGAATTGCCAACATTTTTCCAGGTAATTCCGGATTTTGCCTGTAAAAGACATATGCCGGTTACGAAAAAAAACAATATGGTGGAAAACCACTTTTTCATTACTTCATTAGCTGAGGTCGTGACTTTATTATTAAGGTAAAGCTTTGCATATCTACTTTCACACCTTGGCGCGAATAATACAAATTCTAACTAATTCCGTGTTGGCTGCAGGTTGTTTTATTTGCCGCTGAGCAATGCCGAACTTTTGATCTAACTTCTAAATACGACATTGTTTTGAATAATTCAAGTGTTGTGATGAAAAATTGATTGAAGTCTTTTCGAAAATGTATTGTTAATTCCACAACAATGAATTAGATTTCCGTGTAGGCCGCATAGTTTTTTTGGAAATTAGCGGAATTATCTTAACCTGAAGCTAAGGAGAATCATGTTAAAACTCATTCGTCGTCCGGATATTTGGATCACTCTCGCCTTTTTTCTGTTGATGGTTCCTGCAGAGCAAATGGAACTTTTTTCTTCATTGGAAAACTGGTTGTTGGGTAACCGGCATATTGTACGTCTCAATACTTTAGAACTGGAGCAAACTCAATTTGCCTATGATGAGATTGTGATTGTAGACACGGAGGAGCAATTTTTCGAAGAATATGGTAGTTGGCCGCTCAAACGAGCTGATATTGCAAAGTTGACAACAAATTTAAAAAAGCTTGGCGCAAAAGTCACTGCTATCGATTTTTTAATGGATTTTCCAAACGGTTATGATGAGGACCCCATTCTCGCAGAAGCCCTGGAAAAAGGTGGTAATACTATCATAGTCGCACAACTGGAATTTGGTAAAGATGGTAAATTCAAGGAGGTCAATTACCCAACCGAAACCCTGAAGGTGGCTGCCGAAAGCGGCTACACTAACCACACCTTGATTGGAAATAAACTTTCCAGAGTCCGCTTTTTTCCTCAACAAATAAAGGATCACAATATCTGGCCATTTGCCATAAAAACACTGGCAATGTACAAAGAAGTTGAGCCAAAACTGGAGAATGGGCAGCTCACGATTGGAGACATTGTTGTGCCTTTGGATCCGTTTAATGATTTGTGGGTTGACTTTCCATCTCTTCCACCCACTGCAACTTTTTTAGCAAAAGACACACCCGCAGGAATTTCCGCTGCAGAAATTTTGTTTGAACTTGAGGGTATACCTGATGATGAATGGGATGAAGAGACCGAGGAACTGCAGGAAATGATTAGAGGTAAAATCGTTTTGGTTGGAGATACATCCGAAGTTTCCCACGATATTTTTACCAGTCCCATTGGAGAAGTTTATGGAATTGAGTTTCTCGCCGATACGATTACCACGCTGATGAAAAATGCACCTATTCGTCCGGCTAGTTCGGGAAGTGAAATGTTGGTGCTTTTGATTCTGTTTATTTGCTTTGTACTGGTCGCACTGATTCCTAAATATGAAAATGCGTTGTTTTTTCTGATCATTTCAACCTACACCGGATTTGGTGTTTTTACTTATGTATATTATGGAGTTGCCTACTCCATGAGCTATTCTCTGATTGCTTGTGTGTTAAGTACCGTTACCATCAACCTTTACTTATTTATGATGGAACGGAAACAGAAAGGATTTATCAAAGGCGCATTTTCACAGTATCTCTCACCGACTGTGATTGATCAAATAGTAGCAAACCCCGATATGCTTAAACTCGGTGGTGAAAAACGTGAAATGACTCCGTTTTTTTCAGATATCCAGGGATTTTCAACCATTTCAGAAGGTCTGACTCCGGAAGAACTGGTACAATTACTCAATGAATATCTGACAGCAATGTGTGATATTATTTCGTCTCATCACGGTACTATTGATAAATTTGAAGGTGATGCAATCATCGCTTTTTGGGGTGCACCTTTAGATCTTCCAAACCATGCCACTGTTGCCTGTTATGCAACTATTGAGATGCAAAAACGCAGCGTGGAATTGCGTAAGATGCTGCGAGAACAAAACCGGCCTTTGCTTTACACCCGAATGGGCTTGAACAGCGGCCCTGTAGTAGTTGGTAATATGGGTTCCGCCGAGCGGATGGATTACACCATGATGGGTGATGTTGTCAATTTGGCAGCAAGACTGGAAGGTGCCAATAAATTTTATAAAACCTACTCCATGATTTCAGGCAGTACCTATGAACTGGTCAAAGATGACGTGGATAGTCGTCAGTTAGATATTATCCGGGTGGTCGGCAAAAATGAGCCGGTTCCAGTCCACGAATTGCTGGCCCGCAAAAACGAAACAAGCAGCGAAATGAGCGGTGTGGTGGAACAATACCTGAAAGGACTGAAGTTATATCAGGACAGAAATTTTGCTGATGCGGTTAAGGAATTTGAAAAAGTGTTAACTATCGATCCGGATGATGGTCCGTCACAGACTTATGTCAAACGTTGCGCGATGTTCATCGAGACACCACCTGAAAAAGACTGGGACGGTGTGTTTACATTTACGGAAAAAGGTTGAGTCTGAACTCAAATGAAACAACGTCTTGATCGGCTGCTTGTAGAACAAAAACTCGCTCCTTCCCGCGAAAAAGCACAGGCGTTTATCATGGCGGGTAAAGTAAGGGTTGACGGCCAGCCGGCGGGGAAATCCGGACGTATGATTAGTTCGGACTCGCAATTGGAAGTTCTGGGGCCGGACCAGCCTTATGTAAGCCGTGGGGGTGTGAAACTTCAAGCTGCTCTGGGCAATTTTGGTATTAATCCTAAAGGTCTAGTCGCTCTGGACATTGGCTCTTCGACAGGCGGATTTACTCACTGTTTACTGCTTGGTGGTGCGGAAAAAGTGTTTGCTGTCGATGTGGGCTACGGTCAACTTGCGTGGGAATTGAGGCAGGAACCACGCGTGGTTTTGATGGAGCGTACAAATATTCGGCACCTTAAATTTGAGCGCCTGGGCGAATACGTAGACTTGGTGGTCATTGACGTTTCTTTCATTTCTCTGCGTTTGATTTTCCCAAAAGCTCTGGAGTTTCTCAAACCGGCAGGATCTCTAGTGGCACTGGTCAAACCCCAGTTTGAAGCCGGAGCAGATGAAGTAGGCAAACGCGGTAAAGTGAGTGATACGGCGGTGCAGGAAAGAGTTCTGGAAGACCTGAAAGCTGAAGCTCAAGCAATTGGCTTTATTGTTTCAGGTCAGACAAAATCCGCAATTGTCGGCAAAAAAAGCGGTAACGAAGAATTTTTTCTGTGGCTGCAAAAACCTCAAAAATCAGATCCAAATGACTCATGAATAACGATCACTCTCCACTTGATGTTCCGGACCAAACTTTGCTTCGTGTTTCTGTGGAACAAATTGTTCCGAATCCTCAACAACCCCGTAAACATTTTCCACAAAAATCATTGCAGGAACTGGCCCAGTCAATTCAGGCTCAGGGGGTTCTGCAGCCTTTAGTTGTCCGCAAGCATCCAAGTTTAGATAATCACTATGAATTGGTTGCCGGAGAACGACGCTGGCGGGCCTTAAAACAGCTTGAAGTGTCTCAAGTTCCAGTGAGATGCTGGAAGTGGCACTTCTGGAAAATATTCAGCGCGAAAATCTTAGTGTTATTGAAGAAGCTCAGTCTTATCAGGACCTGCTGCAAAGGCACGGCTACACCCAGGAAGAACTGGCCCAGAGAATCGGTAAAGATCGCTCTACAATTGCAAATCAGATGCGCTTACTGCAACTCCCGTCAGCACTGAAAAATGACCTTGAAACCGGTCGCATTAGTGTAGGACATGCTCGCTCAATTTTGTCACTTCCCGGAACTGCATTTCAACTGGGAATGCGGGAACGCCTTTTACTGAATTCCTGGTCGGTACGTGAAACAGAGCGACAAGTCCGTTTGAAACTGGATGTGCTTGCAATCAATCCGGAAAAACAGGGTGAGAACAATGCAAAGGGCGGAGGTTCAGAAACTCAGGTTTCCAAAGCGGAAACGGATATGCAGCTACAAAATCTGGAAGAAGAACTTCAGCGCCGACTGAGAACCCGTGTGAAGATTAAATTCCATCAAGGAAAAGGACAGATCAAAATTGATTATTTTTCTTTGGAGGAATTTGAACGCCTTTATGATTTGCTTATAACTTCCTGACTACTGTTTTCAACTCTCAGTCTAATTGAACGACAAAAGATGAGGCTGATGTTCCTAATCTATTATTAACTATATTTGAGAACTCGCCATGGCAGATAAAAAAACAGAACGTAAAGTCACGGTAATCCTGGCGACAGATGTTGTGGGTTACAGCACCATGATGGAAGAAAACGAAGAACAGACACTCGCCAACCTCAAAGCCTGCCGCAGTATCATCGACGGACTGATCAAGGAACATCACGGACGTATCTTCAACACCGCCGGAGACTCCATTCTTGCCGAGTTCCAAAGTGCTGTAGAAGCAGTTATCTGTGCCTCAGAGTTTCAAAACACAATCAAGGAGCGTAACAATTCCGTCAGTGCAGAGGAACAGATGCAGTTCAGGCTCGGCATCAACATGGGGGACGTGGTTATCGAGGGCGACAACCTCTACGGCGAGGGAGTCAATGTAGCTGCACGGCTGGAGGCGCTCGCACAGTCCGGAGGAATCTGCCTGTCAAAAAATGTTCACGAAATAGTTAACAAGAAGACTGATTTACAATTTCATGATCTCGGAGAGCAGAAAGTCAAAAACACAGTTCTGCATGCGGTTGATGTTGTTCTGGATACATCGAAAAAGAGGCAGCTTAAAACCCAATCGACTTCTAAAATACCCCTGTTTGCAGCTATAGCAGCAGCAATTATTTTTGGACTTTTTGGTATTTATTATTTTGCCAATACTACTCAAGAAAAACCCTCTATTGAAACCGCTTCAGTCACATCTTCAAAATCAAGTATACTTGTCGCTCCAATAAAAGCGTCTGGATTATTGACTGGTCAAGAAGCTTTCGGAACTGGGATCACTGAAAGTATGATCTCGACGCTTTCCCAATATAAAGCGATAAGAGTTTTATCGAGTAACACTAGTTTTCATGTAGCAAAAACAGAAATGCTAGATGCAGAAATTCGAGACCAATACGGTGTAGATTTTTTAATTCGGGGCTCCATCCAAGTAATGGGAAACAATGCAAGGTTAAATCTTGAAATAACAGACTTAAAGCTAGAGGAAGTAACTGTTTCAAAAAAACGCGACTTTAATTTAGAAGATATTTTCAAAGTACAAGACGATCTAAGTAACGAGATTTTGAATGAACTACAGATAAACATGGGTGTCGGAAGTCGCCAAGGAAAGAGGTGGGCTTCTTATTGGAAATCTGTCTAAGATTTTACCAAATTTTTAAACTGGCGCGATGAATGGCGGACCTTTACAAAAGAAGGTCATTTAAACTCTCAGAGAATGCACGATGAATTAAAAGTCCTTTATCCCCAAGAAAGTGAAATTATGTATGTGTTGGAAGCTTAGCAAATCTTCCAAAGAATATTAATGCAATTCAGTACAGATAAAGAAAAAGATTTAGAGAGACTTAAATTTATAACGAATAAAGCTATTGAATTAAATCCGGAATCCACAGATGCATATGCTGCAAGAGCCTTAATTGGATTACAGCTTCTAAAAACAGGTTGTGATACCTCTCTTAATGATATGATTAAGTCAGAAAAAACCGGTAGTACTGTTGATACTCTCACCATAGGTTCGAGGGTTTATGCTATGTGTGGTGATTTGAAGAAAGCTATAGATTCCAATAGAAGTGCTTTAAAACTACTACCGAATGACACTGGTTGGTTTGTCACAGGGAATCTAGTTTCCTTACTATATCAAACTGGCCGGATAGAGGAAATTTATAAACTTATTGGTAATAACATTGAAGCCAAAGACATGGATAATCGGGTCTTGGCGATATTCGCTTTTCTCGAACATCAAAAAGGTAATAAAGAGTTAGCTGAAGGATATCTATCGAGGGCGAAAACAATGGCTTTTCAAGAAGTAGATTTGAAAGGTTAATGTCCAATAAAGAATTACGTGATGAAACGATTAAGGGTCTCTTGGAGATTGGAAGTTTAGAATAAACCAATGCGACAGTAAACAGCTACCGGGATCCCATGTCAGGTGTGGGTGGTAGTTTTGGTGGAAGGCATGATCGAGTCCGGACTGCCCGCAGGATGATTGTGCTCAAAGAAAGGCCATTACCGGATGAGCTGTTTCACGTTCAGTTTAAAAAAAGCTTGCAGAATTCTTGTTGAGAATCTGAGAAATGTTTCCGGAATGAACAGAAAGTTCACTGAAATGAAATCCATCACCTTTAAAAACCATGAGTGAAGACATCCGTTGGAAACAGCGTTTTTCCAATTATCAAAAAGCTCTAGGCCAGTTGCATAAATTTGTGGACAAAGGAGAATTGTCTGAGCTTGAAGAGCAAGGATTGATTAAAGCGTTTGAATACACTTATGAACTGGCATGGACAACCTTGAAGGATTTTCTTGAATTCCAAGGGCAATCAGACCTTTTTGGTTCAAGAGACACGATTCAAAAAGCTTTTCAATTAAACCTCATTGAGGACGGTGAGGAGTGGATGGACATGCTGAAAAACAGAAATAGAACCTCGCATACTTACAATCAAGAGACGGCAAGAGAAATCAGTCAAGCGGTCACAACGGTGTATTATCCACTTTTTCAAAAACTAAACAAAAAATTGGAAACTCTCGCCACTGGCACATGAGCATTGAAGAAAAAGACCTTTACGGACTTTCCCTGGAAACCTACCAAAAAATCCATCAGGTATTGGAGCGTTTCGAGGAAATCGAGGAAGCGATTTTGTATGGTTCTCGAGCCAAAGGAAATCACAAATCCGGTTCCGATATTGACCTGTCTCTTAAAGGCGGGAAGCTCAATTTGAAAGTGTTAAACCGAATTAGCCTTGATCTGAATGATTTGTTTTTGCCCTATTCGATTGACATTTCTATTTATCATCAGATCGACAACCCCGATTTAATCGAACATATTCAACGGGTGGGTAAAGTTTTTTATCGCATGGACTGCCCGCTCTTCCTTTTTCCAACAAAATCTTATGCCTGACTCAACTCCCCGACACAAGCTTGCCGCAATTCTCGCCGCCGACGTGGTGGGCTTCAGCAGGTTGATGGGTGAAAACGAGGACCATACCCTGCGCGAAATCTAAAGTTATTGCTCTTGCCAGACTGAGCTGAAGGCCGCTTATTTTCCGGCAGGTGTAAGTGAAGCTGTTTAAATCAAACCTCTACAGAACTGGTTGAAAAGAGGCTAATGCCGTTAAAGAACACTGAAGAGATCAGTAATGAGTAAAGAATATTTGGCTTACAGTTACACTTCTTTGTCATTCCGAGCAGCGAAGCGTAGACCCGGAATCCAGGGGTGTTACTGAAAATACCGGTTCTAAACTGAACGCGTGTACTGGATCCCGGATCAAGTCTGGGATGACTAGAATTATAGGGACATGAAGTTAATTCTTCTTTTTTATAATTAAGTATCGTATCCCATTAATTCGCACACTATAAAACCTGTCATAATGAAAGGAAAATAACCATGGCAGATAAAAACAGAACGTAAAGTCACGGTAATCCTGGCGACAGATGTCGTTGGCTACAGCACGAAGATGGAAGAAAATGAGGAACAGACACTCGCCAATCTGAAAGCCTGCCGCAGCATCATAGACGGACTGATCAAGGAACATCACGGACGCATTTTCAACACTGCCGGAGATTCGGTACTGGCGAGTTCCAAAGTGCGGTTGAAGCAGTGATCTGTGCCTCAGAGTTTCAAAACACAATAAAGGAGCGCAACAATTCCGTCAGTGAAGAGGAGCAGATGCAGTTCAGACTGGGCATTAACATGGGGGACGTGGTTATCGAAGGCGACAACCTCTACGGCGATGGAGTCAATGTAGCTGCACGGTTGGAGGCACTCGCACAGCCCGGAGGAATCTGCCTGTCAAAAAATGTTCACGAAATAGTTAACAAGAAAACGGATTTCCAATTTCATGATCTGGGAGAGCAGAAAGTCAAAAACACAGTTGTACACGCAGTTGATGTTACTCTTGACGGTACTACTCAAAGAAAGCTTTCAAAATCTCAGCAAATCAGCCAGACAGCTCCCTGGAAGAAATATCTGGCAGCAGTTGTTTTAACTACTGTGATTGTGGGTGGTGGAGTCTGGTGGTGGCAACAGCAACCCGACTTCAAACCTGCGGATCAGTCCAAGTTCGCCTACAAGCTTCCGGACAAGCCCTCCATTGCGGTGCTGCCCTTCAATAACATGTCCGGAGAACCTTCACAGGATTACTTGGGAGACGGGCTGACCGAGAACATTATCTCCGTATTAGCTAATTCTCCCAACCTCTTCGTCATCTCCCGCAACTCCAGCTTCACCTACAAGGGCAAAGCGACCAAGGTGCAGGAGGTCGCCGAACAACTTGGGGTGCGCTATGTGCTGGAAGGCAGTGTGCAGAAATCCGGTGAAAAACTGCGGGTCACTGCCCAACTGGTGGATGCCGTGGACGGCAAGCATTTGTGGGCCGAGCGTTTCGACCGAAAGCTGGATGACCTCTTTGCCGTTCAGGATGAAATTACTGCGAAGATCTCAGAAGAACTGCAGATCGAACTGACCGTCGGAGAGCAGGGAAAGACATGGCGCAAAGAAATCAACGATCCAGAGTTATTTCGTCTGGTAATAAAAGGCAGAGCGCACTATCAAAACCAAAGTATAGAGGGGCATCATGAAGCAGAAAGGCTTTTTACAGAACTATGCAATCTAGAGCCTGAGGGGGCAGTTTGTCACACCCTGATGGGATGGTTGTATTTTCAGAAACTACAACTTGGTCTTACCAAGGATCCAGGCAAAACGATTGCATTGGCCCGCAAGCATGCTGAAAAATCGATAGCAGCGGGACAACTTGCGAATTCATTTGGATTGTATGCTATTTTAGAGCTTTTCGCCATGAATTATGATTCTGCGCTTGCGAATATTGATCATGCCCTTGAACTCGGACCTTCTGAAACAGATGTCTTAGCCATTGCTGGTTACATTAAATATCAAAGTGGAGAACCACACAAAGCCCTGTCTCTGACAAAGCTTGCGATCCGAAAAAATCCTTATCATCCACCATTGTTTTTACTTAATCTGGGCTATAACTACCTGATGATTGGTGAAGACAACGAAGCAGATGCAGTGTTCAAGTCAATTTTGTCGGGAACGGCCAACAACCTTAGAGCTAATGCTGAGGCCCTTCGCGGACTCTCCGCAACTGCCGTATTCCGGGGTGACATGGACAAAGCGCGGGAACACTTCAGGAAGATGATTGAGATTGGTCCGAAGGCGAGTGTAGCTCGCCTGATGCGCGTGATTTATGTCTGGAAAGACAAGGCATTCCTGAAAAAATTCCTGGATGCCCTGCGGAAACTGGGGCTTCCGGAGGCCTGAGAAGTCTGAATAAGGACATAGTTAATAGATTGGGACTCCCGAATTATGATCTGAACGTGTGGCTTTTTTGTAACCAATAGTTTGAAAATATGAGGATAATGAAAAAATGTGCAAAAATGATTAGGGTTTAGATCAAATGTTTTAGTAGCAGATAAAGTGGTGCAAATTAAAGAAATTTTTATTTACTTTTTTCAAAATTTCTTGTAGAATTAAAGGTCTAAATGGATATTGGTAGTAACCCCAATATTTTTTGTCTAAATTTATTTCATCTAAGTACAAGGAGAATATTATGAGGTTAGGATCTACTGCAACACTCACACGTGGCGTCACTGCGGCCGCTTCAGCCTCAACAACAGAGAGGCTGGTTTTCATCAAAAAAGTATACAGTTTGCTTGCCTTGTCAATGGTAACAGCGGCTGTTGGAGCATATTTTGGGTCTGGTCCGTTGTTGCTTTTAGTGGCACCGAACATGATGCTTTTCTTTATCCTTGAATTCGCACTGATCATTTTCGCTTCGTTCGTATCGCGAAAACCGGGTCTGAACATGCTGGCGCTTTTTAGTTTCACCACCATTTCAGGTTTAACACTTGGGCCCTTATTGTATCAAGTTGGTCCTTCTATTGCCGCAGAAGCTTTTGCGTTGACTGCAATCACGTTTGCGTCTCTGACACTCTATGTTGTTTTCTCGAAAAAAGATTTCAGTTTCATGTCCGGATTCTTGATGACGGGACTGATAGTTGTTATAGCAGGCGGGATATTAAATTTATTCATCGGCAGTCCCATCATGCACTTCGTGATGTCTGGTGCAAGTGTGTTACTGTTCAGTGGGTTCATTCTCTATGATACCTCAAATATTTTGCGCTACTACGGCACCGACGAACACGTTTCTGCGACGCTGGCCTTGTATCTCGACGTGCTTAACTTGTTTATTGCTCTCTTGAGCATCCTCGGCATCATGAGCGATGAATAAAAGATAGAAGGCTTCTGGGAACAAGAATCCTGGCAAATGTTCCTGAATTCTTGTTCCTCGATGCTGAATCCTCAAACTCTTGAACCTTTGAGTTCGCCTCTAATTTCCATTCTATTAATCAATATTTCTCACCATAATATAAGCATAATCCTTTGCCACGGATACTGTCAGCACTGGGCATCCCCCTTGTCTTTTAGATCAAGTTGATAATTATTTAAAAAAAGAAAAAAATATATTTGCTATTGTACAACAAAAGAAATACAATGAAGGGTTA
>JYMV01050122.1_pt1 | contig 15712 bp, 18 predicted proteins | sample 338911 | NCBI WGS metagenome assembly JYMV01 (sample SAMN03354496, study PRJNA234377) | hydrothermal vent metagenome | biome: Deep sea; feature: Hydrothermal plumes at the Eastern Lau Spreading Center, Western Pacific Ocean; material: Seawater | place: Tonga | collected 2009 | depth 2000 m m
TTCCGTTATTTTTGTCCAAGTCCAAGTTAAAGTTAAAGATTTTTTGATGAAGACCGTTGACCTTAGAAGTGACACCGTTACTATGCCAAATGAGCCTATGCTGGAAGCAATGTTCAGTGCAAAAGTAGGGGATGACGTATTCGATGAGGATGAGAGTATCACCGCCTTAGAAGAAAAAGTAGCGGGCATGTTCGGGAAGGAGTCCGCAGTGTTTTGCCCTTCCGGCACGATGACCAATCAGATCGCGATTAAAGCACATGTGGCGCCGGGCCAGGAGATCATATGTGATAAAACCGCGCACATTTATCTTTATGAAGGGGGTGGAATTGCTGCTATTGCAGGAGCTTCTGCGAGATTGATTCACGGAGAACGTGGAAAGATAACACCAGATGATATATTGAATAATATCAATGACCCGGATGACTTTCATTGTCCATTAACCAGGCTTGTGTCAATTGAAAATTCCATCAACAAGGGTGGGGGAGGCTATTACACGTTGGAAGAGATGCAGGCCCTAAGTAATGTTTGCCGTGATCGGGGCCTGATTTTCCATCTCGACGGTGCACGGATATTCAATGCAATTGCAGAAATCCAGTGTAAAACTGAAGAAACAGGAGCGCTCTTCGATAGCATCTCCATATGCATGTCCAAAGGTTTGGGTGCTCCGGTGGGTTCGCTTTTGTTGGGTGACAAAGGGTTCATACATCAGGCGAGGAGAAACCGGAAACAAATGGGTGGCGGTATGAGACAGGCTGGATATCTGGCTGCGGCCTGTAGTTATGCACTTGAAAATAACGTAGAAAGGCTACGAGACGATCATCGCAGGGCAAAAGAATTGGGAAGTGTGTTGAAGAGCTTGCCCTACATTGATAGGGTTAATCCGATACAAACCAATATGGTATTTTTCAGGCTTTCTGATGATATACCAGACCATGTGTTCTTAGCCAAATTGAAAGAACAGGACGTATTGGCCATTTCGTTGGTCGCACAATCAGTGCGAATGGTTACGCATCTGGACATTGATGATGAAATGATTGAATATACCACTAAAGTTTTAAAAGGTCTCCTATAGCAGCGTTTCCAGAAGCATTGTGGCCACTTTGCGATCAATGGGAAATGTTACATGGCTTTCTCTCAGCTCAGCACCCTTCATCCACCTGAAAGTTTGTCGGGCTTGTCTAATAATTTGCTCTTCTTGTTTTATCATAGATATGGAGACCTTCACCTCCGTTGTGGGCCTTACCAGATAGTAAATGCTTAGAATTTGTGCGCTGTGGTCAAAAGCAGATTGCTGAAAGAATTCTGAGGTATAAAAATGTCTCAAAATTTCAATTTCCACGGCCAGCTCTTCTTTCCACTCACGTTTCAGGCATTCGTATACACTTTCTCCCAGCTCCAGTCCACCGCCCGGAAATTTGGTGAAGAACGCTCCGTTGTAGTATTCGTCGCTAAGCAGAATCTGGTTCTCATCATTGATCCAAATACCATATACGCGAATTACAACTTTACGAATCTTCATGTCCATTTAGAACTATTAGCCAGCTGTCGCAAGACCGAAGACTGAAGCTTGAAGATAAAACATACGAATACAATTGCTTCATTCCTCGGACGTCCGGTTTGAGGCGAAAAATATAATTTTTGAAAAAGTGGTTCGTTCCTTTCTAAGTGATATTGACTTCCTTTTAGATGAAGTTTCTTCATTCTCACCGGCTATCCTTTTATGATATTTTGAACTTTCTGTGCTGTTTTGATGAGCCTGGAAGCGGTTTTGGTGACCAGGAAGTAAGGTTGTTGTACAGCTCCAAAGCTTTTGAAGAACTTTTCAATGGGTTCTATCATCGATCCTTCAAAATCGAAAATATCTACATGTTGAGAGCAATATTTAATGGCCTCCCAAATCATGACTGTGCCAGCTCCGTGCTTGCGCAATTCCGGATCATTTCCGCCCATCAGATAATAAGCTCGCTTTTTATCCCATACTAACAGTGCACCAGCATGAATGCGTTCCCCTTCATCTTTGGCCAACAAGATCTGAATTCTATTCTCGGATTTGGCAGCTGAGTAAATCTTTTCTAATCTTTCATATGAAAACGGAATGTCCAGGTTGTTCTTTTTCATACTCAGCTCACAAATCTTAAAAAGAGCTGGTAAATCATCTGATTCCGATATCTCAAGTTTTTCCTCCGACTGCTTTATTTTTGAACGGTTCGCAGGCTTAAAACCACCGTAAATACGCTCGTGATCTTTTATGTTGTCTAGCACATAGGTGTAACAGTCAGTCTTGTCAAACTCCTGATTAGAAAACGGCCTGGCACTCCGTATTTCTGTACTCAGCCTGATATAGTACTTATCAAATTTTGGAAGGCTCTCAAGTAGCTGCTCAACTTGTAATTGTTCAGTTTTTATTGACGCATCGGTTGAATCATTGGGGTTGTTGCGAATCCACGGCCCAAGGAAAGGCGTATAGTCGGGCATACCCATGGATTTCAAAAACGCCTTGGTTTTAACAACATAGGGAAGGCAAGCTACGATATCTCCATCCCGCTCCACAAGTTGAACAGACCAATTGTCTTCACCCGCAGCAGCATCTAGCCACCAATCTTTAAAGAAAATAGGCAAGTCATTGTCTTCACGACAAAATCTCCTGTATTTATTTATGGATGAATTCATTGCTTGAACGGGTGAATCAAAGGTAAGGCTAAAGTCCTACAATCAGTTTTTGCCCAATTATGTAAACGCACAGTCGCCGGAACCGTCTTGCATGTGAATCTGTTGTTTATCTGTTAAGTTTTTCCCGAGCTCTTTCGAAATAAGGTAACTCCGACTCATCTGCTTATTGTAAATGAAAGGAGTTCTGTGGCTTAGGAAATAATTAGAGATTGCACTGTTGTACGTAGTAACCATGTTCAAATTCAATTCAAACATATGATGGTAAATAACCTGTACAATTTTTCCAATATGCTCTTCATCAAAGTAGCAATAGGGTATTTTGAGATTATTTCCACGTACCACTATCATCATAAACGCGATCACCTCTCCTTCATTGCTCATTAACTTTATATTCAAATTGTTGAAGACCTTGACCGAAGAAGAGAAATGATACCTCAAAGCGTCAGAATCCTCTTCGGGCGATGACAATACCCAGGGATATTTATTAATCCAGCTCAATTCTTCAGCACCACGCCTGATCAATTCATTTTTATGTCTTTTTTCAATAAAGCCTTTGGTCTCATCGTCTATTACTTTGATGTATTCCAGGTTTAAATGGTCAATATTTATCGATGACCCCCAACCAAGTAACCTAAGCGAGTTGAAGATATTAAGGGTTGCATCACCGATTTTTAACAAGCCGGATAACATTGTTGGAAACCCTTTGGGTGGAAGCAACTCATGCAAATTAAATCTCAGGTATGCTCGTCTTCCCAGCAGGGTTGTGAAATCCATAAACGCCGCTGTCTGGTCATACAATGATTTTGCAGCCGGCGTAAATTCAGTAGCGAGGATTTTATTATTCCACGAATTCAGAGCGGCACTTAAAAGTTGTTTGGCTACACCTTTACCTCTCACTTTTTCACTCGTCCAGATGCAGCTCAACCAGCCTACCTTATGTTCTTCACTGTTCAAATAAATTGTGTCTGCCAGTACGCCCAGGTATCCTGCAAGCTCATTATCCTGATAGGCAATAAATAATATGACATCATCACGATCTACCCTGGGATTGTTAATATGTGAAAGTGCACGATGTTTGGTAATCGGAATTATGTTTAACTGTTGGAATTCTTCCGAGTTAATGAATTCCTTCAACCCAGCAGGTGTAAGCTCCTTTATAATCATGTTCGTGCTATGCTGTTTTTACCAAAAGGCGCTTTCAACAGATAATAAAGATATTCTGTTGCTATGATTTTTTCAGCCGGCAGGTTGGAGCTGTCCATCGCCACACGGTGAAAATGATTGGAGAAGCTCTCCTTCTTTAAACCTGCAGAACCAAATGAAATGTCTGCGATATTATTGCCGGTATCGAAGATATTTCTAAAAAAATCTTTTGATACGCCATAATCCGTGAAAGGAAATGAAAACAGCTTGCTGTCTATTTTAAACTTCTCATTAAGGAATTGCATGCTGCATTGTGTTTGACTTAGCTGTTCTTCCAGAGAAAGACAGCTATACTCCGGGTGATCCTCGCTGTGGGCGCCGATCACAAATCCATCTTCAATCAATCCTTCAATTTGTTGGGTGGTAAGGTAAGGCTTGTTGGAATTCAGGTATTCAGCAAAATCCACTTCAAGCAGTGCGCCTATCTCGTCCAATACGCCCTTTTGATCATATTTTATTGCCAATATACGCTGCACCGGACTTTGCGTAGAATTTGAATGTTTCACCAGAACCTCATCAATTTTCGCTTGAACGGCTTCCGATGTGGGTTTGCTTTGGATGCTCTCCACAAGAATGCTGCACTTAAACCTGTAAAACAGCTCTTTATTATCAACAAAGCTGGAATTCACAAAGAATGCGGCGGGAATACCCATTTCCTTTAGTATGGGCGCAATCACATCATATATTTCACTTAAGCCGTCATCGAAAGAGAGAAAAAAAGAATTCTCATCAGCTGACTTTTCTCCGGAAGCTATTTCAGATAATTCATCCACAGCTATGGGTTTGAAATGTTTGAGCAAAAAGTGGAGGTCTTCTTTAAAACGCTTTTCGTCTCTTACCGGGTACAGGTGTTTTATGTGAATTAGCTCCTGATTGCTTACGGTATGATAAAAAGGGAGGAATAAGTTCTGGCCCGTAGCGCGAATCAAGAGGTCCAAATTCAAATTATTTGAAAAAATATTTAAAAAAGTTAAAAACTCCTTCTTAAACTTGTACACCTTAAAATTTTAGTGATGAACGAATTGTGAAATTGAGTGAAATGAAATTAGCCATGACAAAGGCTTTGATACTCAGCCCGATGATTATTGGCGAGTACCAGGTGACCATAAAAAACCAATAATAAACACATGAAAGTAAACATACTTGGGCAACAAAACTCCGTTTTCAGCGATTTTATTGCGGAAATCCGCGATGTAAAGATTCAGGGAGATCCAATGCGTTTTAGGAGAAACCTGGAGAGGATTGGAGAGGTTTTTGCCTATGAAATAAGCAAAGAGCTTGGCTTCAGGACTCATGATATAGAAACACCTTTGGGGATTTCCAAAGATCAGAAGATTGAACAACTGCCGGTATTGGCCACCATTCTAAGGGCGGGCCTTCCGATGCACAATGGATTACTTAATTACTTTGACAGATCGCCCAACGCCTTTGTTTCTGCTTATCGCAGGGATTTGCCAGCTGGCGGGTTTGATGTGAAGGTTGAATATCTGGCCGCGCCATCTTTAGAAGGATGTACGCTGATCTTATCTGATCCTATGCTTGCTACAGGACAGTCCATGTTGCTTTCATATGAGGCTTTACTACAGCGTGGAACACCATCCCTTACACATATAGTGGCTGCCATTGCGAGTGAGCAGGCTATGGGTTACCTGAAAGAAAATCTCCCTTCAAATACTACATTGTGGGTTGGAGCCGTTGATAAAGAGTTGAATGACAAAGCTTATATTATTCCCGGATTGGGCGATGCTGGTGATCTGGCCTTTGGTAACAAGTTATGATAGCGATGATGGCTGAACTTCTCAAGATACTATGGTGGTTATTCTTCACCATTTTTAAATTTATTTGGACTCCATTCACACTGATAACAACTACGGACTACTTGTGGTGGGAGGCCTGGCTGCTCACTGTTGGCGGGGGATGGATAGGGGTCTTCATTTTTTTCTATTTCGGTAAAGTGCTGGTCAACTTTTTTTCTAAAAGAAGCAAGGGGCCGAGAAGCAGATTTTCAAAACTCAATCGCTTTATTGTAAAGACCAAGGCGAAGTACGGGTTAACGGGTTTGGTAGCTATTATCGGAATAATATCTATTCCAGTATGCTCTTTGATTGCTGCGGCTTACTTTGATAAAAAAGCGGTTCGTGCCTTGTTGCTCAGCGTAGTTATTTGGGGAACTTCTCTGATAGGGATATTCTATGCCGGTAAATCGTTTCTTTTTTAGAGCATAAAAAACCCCTCATATACGGATATGTGAGGGGCTTATATGAGTGAGAAATCTTACTTTTCCTGTTTCGTATCATCAGCCTTTACTGCAGCTTTTGCGTTAGAACCGCCTTTTTTGCAACAAGACTTCTTTGCAGAAGAACAACGCTTTCCACCTTTAGCTGATGCTGTAGATGATCCTTTTTTGCAGCAAGCCTTTTTCTTTTTTGTGCACTTTTTTGCTTTGGTACAGTTTTTCTTGCAATTTTCATCGCATTTATGACCGCCTTTACAATTGTCACAGGTAACTCCTGGTTTTGTGCTGATATTTTCAGATGGGGAGGCATATGCAGTTCCGATAAACGCGAGTAAAGTAAATGCCAACAATAAATTTTTCATGATTTCGGAAGTTTAAATTAGAGTTTGTTTACCTTTCTATAACGATCAAAGTTAAGATTAATTATCCAGATGCTAAAATTCCGCCACTACAGTGCTGCATCCTTTTACCGCCTGATCTATGTCAACCAGAATTTTTGCATCAAGGGGCAGGTAAAGGTCTAGACGAGATCCGAATTTTATGAAGCCAAGTTGATTGCCTTGAACAACAGTGTCACCTTCTGCCGCGTAATAGACTATTCTTCTGGCTACAGCGCCCGCAATTTGCCTTACCAACACTTCCCGGCTATTCTCATCTTCTATTACAAGGGTTGTCCTCTCATTCAGCGTAGAAGACTTAGGATGCCAGGCAACGAGATAATCACCCGGGTGATATTTAAAATATTTGACAACTCCCCCTATTGGAAACCAGTTTACATGGGCATTAAGGGGAGACATGAAAATTGACACTTGCTTTCGGGTTCCTTTGAAGTATTCCGGTTCTTGTACCTCTTCAATGATAACAATCTTCCCATCAGCCGGTGCATAAATTTTGCTGCTATCCGGGGTAATTTCTCTTGTAGGGCTGCGAAAAAACTGCAGAATCAGCAGAAAAAGGATGCCTGTTGTCAGATAAGCAATATTGTGTGATAACTTGTTTTCTGGAAAGAAATGCTGCACTGCAACGTTGACCAGGCCTAAAGTAACAACTGTAACAACCAGGATGAGATATCCTTCCTTGTGAATCGACATCGGTGGAATTATTTTAAAAACTGCAAATATATCATCACAAATGGAACTGACAATAATACACCGTCAAAACGATCTAGTATACCGCCATGGCCCGGAAGGATTGTCCCGGTATCTTTCACGTTCATACTTCTTTTAAACATCGATTGAATAAGGTCGCCCAATGTGCCAAAAACTATAATTATAGAGGCCACTACCATCCACTGCACCAGGGATAACTCTACAAAGTACAGCGACAAAAGATATGCGCACAAATAACAAATGGCCGCACCACCCATGCTTCCTTCCCATGATTTTTTCGGCGAGATTCTTTCAAAGAGCCGCTGTTTGCCAAACTTAACTCCGAATACGTAAGCAAAAGAATCACTCGTCCACAGCAAAAGAAAAAATCCAATAATTACATTGGGATTGTAATGATATAATTCGAATCCCTCATAACCTGCAGGTGGATAAGCCAGATAACTGAGTAAAACCATTGGAAATGCGAAATACATTATTCCAGCTAGAATAATAGCAATGTTAATTATCGGTGTTTCAGATTTTCTGAACAGTTCTATGATGAATATAGAGAAGATCAATGGCACAATTAGAATTAGTGCCATTTGCATAACCATCTTGTGCAGATAAAGAGTACAGATTAAATAAAACAAAGAACCTGCAACAACCCCGGTGTTGATGGGTATATCATACCCGCCGCCTTTGAGCAGCTTATAGAACTCCCTTAATCCCAAAGCAGTAATTACTAAGAACAAAAGAGTAAAGGAGTACTTCCCAAAAATAATGCCCAATAAGAGTGTGAGCGTAAAAAACACCCCCGTTACAAACCGTTGCCCGATATTACTCATGGGATAGTTTTTTCTATCAGGTATTTTGCTTTAATAACAGATTCCCTTCCAACATATAATTCTACGTCTCCGGACAAATACGAGGAATCTCTTTTATTGAATTCAACCGCATTGATGTTCTTGTAAAGAGGTGAGCTTTTGATCATGTTTATCTTACTTACTTATTTGGTTCAGTAGATGAATAAATGCTGACCCAACCCTCATCCTCCGCTTTATTGAGATTTAAGATTGTCGTCAATCATGAATACATACAGCTCTTTAGGGCCATGAGCGCCAAGGATCAATGTTTTTTCAATATCAGCAGTTCTGCTCGGTCCTGAAATGGTGGTGATCATTGACGGCAGTCCTTTTGTGTATCGTGCGCTCATTCCGTCCAATGCATCTTTAAGATACATTACCAACTGCGAAGTGTAGGCGAACACGACATGAGTGGGTGGATAAACCGACATTCTCCTGCCCGTTGATTGAGCGGAGGAGATCATCACACTACCCGTTCTGGCAATTAAATATTCACAGCTTGTGATACCCACGTCCATGGTATCAATAGCTTTGATGTCATCTTTAAAATCAAAATCTTCTTTCTTTAGAATATCTTTTAGCTCTTGTTGAAAGCAGAAGATATTATTCCAGCCGTTCTCCGTTCTCATCGAGGTAAGCGTATCAACTGCCTGCGCTCCATTTTCACAGAAAATAAATTTTCCAGATATATTGGTGAGTTCTTCAGCAAAGATTATATCCAGTCCCTTGTCTGTATACGCAGATGTTGAATACACATTCTTCTTAAAATTCAATCCGGAATATTTCTCAGGCGACTGCTGAATGAGTGCTTTACGCACCTTTTTGAGGATTCTCTCTTTGGAGGTTGCTTGCATAAACCAAAAATAACGTTTATTGGTTATTGTGCTTGCGAATCCTTGCCCAACTTTTTAGCTTTAGCTTTCTTAGTTGTTTTCCTGCTAACTCCATTACTGCTTTTTGTCGCTTTTTTTGCAATGGATTTAGAACTTTTAAGAACTGTTTTGCTAGAGTAGGGGCTTTTCCCTATCAGCCTTGCAATATCAGTTTCAAAGATCACCTCTTTTCTGAGTAGCTCTTTCGCAATAATTTCCAATTCTTTCCTTTTATCGGTCAGAAGTTTCTTGGTTCTTTCGTACGAAGTATCTATTAACTTTCTAACCTCTATATCGATTGTTTGAGCAGTTGACTCTGAGTAAGGCTTAGAAAATGAATATTCAGCCTGCTGAGGGTCATAAAAAGAAATATTACCAATTTTATCGTTCATGCCATACATGGTGATCATGTTGTAAGCGACTTTGGTAATTTTTTCAAGATCACTGAGTGCACCGGTCGATATTTTGCCAAATATGATTTCTTCAGCTGCTCTTCCACCAAGCGACATGCAGATTTCATCCAACAACTTTTCCGTGCGGTATAAGTACTGTTCTTTTGGTAAATACTGAGCATAGCCCAGTGCGGCAAGTCCTCTTGGCACAATAGTGACCTTTACAAGTGGATCAGCAAATTCTAGAAACCATCCGGCCACCGCATGACCAGCTTCATGATAGGCTACAATTTCTTTTTCTTCAGGTGAAATAATCTTTGTTTTTCTTTCTAAGCCACCAATCACCCGGTCGATCGCTTGTTCGAAGTCTTTCATGTCTACGCCCTTTTTATTGCTTCTGGCAGCAATTAATGCTGCCTCATTACAAACATTGGCAATATCCGCTCCAGCGAAACCCGGGGTTTGAGCAGCTAACAGGGCGGAACTAACATCTTTTTTGAGCACAAGAGGTCTTAGATGAACATCAAAAATTCCTTCTCTGCCTACAAGATCCGGTTTGTCTATACCGATTTGCCTGTCAAACCGTCCCGGCCTCATCAAAGCCGAATCGAGAATTTCAGGCCTGTTGGTAGCGGCCAGAATTATTACTCCTGAGTTGGTGCTAAAACCATCCATTTCTGATAGCAAAGAATTCAAAGTGTTCTCTCGCTCATCATTGGCCCCTGAAAACTGACCTTTCCCTCTGGACCTTCCAATGGCGTCAATTTCATCAATAAAAATAATACATGGAGCCTTGGTTTTGGCCTGGTTAAATAAGTCTCTTACTCTTGCTGCCCCCACTCCTACAAACATCTCCACAAAGTCAGAGCCTGAAAGTGAGAAAAATGGTACACCAGCCTCTCCGGCTACCGCCTTTGCAAGCAGTGTTTTGCCGGTTCCAGGAGGCCCTACCAATAATACTCCTTTTGGAATTTTGGCTCCCAGCTTAGTAAACTTAGTAGGATGTTGTAAAAATTCAACAACCTCTATTATCTCTTCTTTGGCTTCTTCCAGTCCCGCAATATCTTTGAAAGTAATTTTGACGTTGCTATTGGCATCAAATAGTTCAGCTTTCGATTTTCCAATGCTAAATATACCTCCACCAGCACCTCCACCAGCACTACTCATTCTTTTCATGATAAATACCCACAATCCAATCATTAACAGTATTGGAAACAACCATCCGAGAATCTCTCCGCCCCAATTTTTTCTTGATTCGCTTTCGGCGTGAATTTTCTTATGCGAGTCACCGTATTTTTCTTGAGCCTCCTTAAGCTGATAGTTAAGGAAATAATCCACAGAAGAAATTTCAAATACATAGTGGGGACCAGGGTTAACTGCATTGCCAAAAGTTTGATTTCTGATCCCTTTATATTGTTCGCTAGCCAGTCGGTCTTTGATGATATATATTTCAACAATATCCTTGTTGACTATCACAATTCGGTCGACATCACCGGCACTGAGCATATCCCGTTCAAATTCAGCCCAGGTGGTTTGCGTAACTCCAGAACCCCAGCTAAGTATTTGAAGTCCAAAGATCACTACGGCGATCAGTCCATAAATCCAATAAAAGTTAAAATTGAACTTGAACTTTTTACCACCTGGAAGTAAAGAGCCTCCGTCGTCATCTTTTCTCTCGTTATTTTTCTCGTTCTTGTCCGTCACGTTTTCACTTGTTTTAAAGGAGATATAGATTCTTTGATGTTTGAAGTATTGGCATCCGCCCATAAACCTTCAAGATCGTAAAACTCTCTAAACTCCGGTATAAATACATGTACAACCACATCAAAGTAATCTAACAATATCCACTGTTTATTTTCATATCCTTCCTTTGGTTTCGCAATGAGCGATGTTTTATTCTTTACCTCTTCTTCAACAAAACTTGCGATGGCATCAACTTGTATGTGTGAGTTTCCGTGGCATATGATAAAATAATCGCAAATCGCTCCAGTCACTCTACGAAGGTCCATCTTAATAATTTCGCAACCTTTTTTCTCCTGAATGCTTTCAATGATTATATCTGCTAGCTTTGTGGAATCCAGTTCTTTTGAAGAGGACTGGACCTTGGCAACAGGGTTATTTACCATTCACAAGAGATTAGGGCTACAAAAATACGCATTTTAAGCATTATTTATCATGAGCACTCCGTTACTTGGTAATACTATAATCAAATTGAGTGCCATTGATTCAACGAATGATTACGCCCGTAAATTGCTTCTAAATAATGCCAATATTACCGATGGTACGGTGGTTTTAGCTGATTTTCAGGAAAATGGGAAGGGACAGCGCACAAAAACATGGACTTCAGAGAGGGGCCTAAATCTTATTATGAGCGTAATTCTGTATCCGGTGAATCTAAAGGTGCAGGATCAATTTCTTATGACCAAGGTAGTGAGCCTGGGTGTGCAGGATTATCTAAAATCAATTTTTGATGCCAATTTGTCAGATAAGCTGAGAATAAAATGGCCCAACGATATTTATGTAGGAGATAATAAGATATGTGGCATTTTGATTGAGAACAATGTACGTGCGGATAAGGTAACCTCTTGTATCATCGGAATCGGATTAAATGTGAATCAAGAAGATTTTCCAGGCAATATCCCAAACCCAACCTCAATTAAAAGAGAAGTGAAAAAGTCCTTCAAACTGGAAAGATTGAGGCACGATCTGTGTTCCTGTATAGAAAACAGGTATATGCTACTGAATGGTGTAGGCCACCACCGTCTAAATCAACATTATGAAGACTCTTTGTATGGGCGTAACCAAATACGAAAGTATCAGATTAAAGGAGAGAGTATTGATGCCAAGTTAATTGGAGTGCGTAATTTTGGGGAGCTGGTGCTGGAAAACTCAGCCGGCAACACAATTGTATGCAATCATGACGATGTACGGTATCTCAGCTAATTAAATTAAAAACCTGGATGAAGAAATTTAATATCCCGGAATATTATAAAAGTTCGATTATCTCCAGGTTAAAGGAGTATCGGAGGGTTAAAGATCCGAGGAAGAAGGATTTTTCACCTTCTGTTCTCGATTTCGGGCCAGTGCGAATTTACCTCGCAAGACACTTTGGATTTTGTTATGGCGTAGAAAATGCAATAGAGATATCATATAAAGCCCTCGCGGAAAATCCGGGTAAACAAATATATCTGTTGAGCCAGATGATTCACAACCCAAATGTAAATCGTGACCTACAGGATAAGGGCATTCGATTTATTATGGACACTGAAGGAAACAAGTTCATGGAATGGGAAGAATTAAAACCTAGTGATATAGTTATCATTCCAGCTTTTGGAACCACAATAGAAACGGAACAAAAACTAAAAGATATTGGAATCGAAGTACACAAATACGATACTACATGTCCCTTTGTAGAACGCGTTTGGAACCGAACGGAGCAGCTGGGTGATGAGAGCTACTCAGTAATTATTCATGGAAAACACAATCATGAGGAAACGCGGGCCACATTCTCACACAGCCGGAGAAACGCACCCTCTATAATTGTGAAGAATATGGCTGAAACAAAATATTTGACAGACTATATAGCGGGCAGCATGGAGAAGGAGGAGTTCATGAAATTATTTGAAGGGAAATTCACGGAAGGTTTTGATCCGGACACTCACCTGGACAAAGTAGGTGTTGTAAATCAAACTACAATGCTCGCAACGGAAACCAATGAAATTGCGAACTTTGTTAAGGAGGCGATTTTGAAAAAATTTGGGAAAGACAATCTGAAACAGCATTTTGCCGACACTCGTGACACACTCTGCTATGCAACCAACGACAATCAACAGGCTACCTACAGTCTTCTGAATAGCAGGGCGGACTTCGCTATTGTGGTAGGAGGATACAATAGCTCTAACACATCACATATTGTAGAATTGTGTGAAGAAAAGTTACCCACCTATTACATTTCTACCGCAAATGAAATATTAGCGAAAAACATCATCCGTCATTATGATCATCACAATAACAACATGAAAACATCGAGGGACTTCCTTCCCCATAAAGATAAAGTAGATGTTATCCTTACAAGCGGTGCATCTTGTCCGGATGCAACAGTGGAAGATGTGCTGCAAACATTAATTTCTTTTTATAACGATGTGAAATCGGTGGAAGAGGTTCTGGCGGAGCTAAAATAGGAGGCTATCCTAATATTTCAATCTTTTTCTCAACCAATTCAAGAGCTATTTGTAATTGCTGTTCCAAATCGAGGTTGGTATTGTCAAGTACAATCGCATCATCAGCTTGTATCAATGGACTTTCTTGTCGGTGGGTATCTTCATAATCCCGGGAGTTAACATTATCCCGTACTTCATCCATCGACACATCTATTTTCTTTTCTCGCATCTCTTTGTAGCGTCTCTTTACGCGTGTTTCCATGTCAGCTGTCATAAAGAGCTTTAGTTCCGCGTCGGGAAACACAATGGTTCCTATGTCACGACCTTCCATTACCACACCTTTGGCAATACCCATTTTCTGCTGGATTTGTACCATTTTCTTTCGAACTTCTCTGATGGCACTAATTTGTGATACCTGATTCGAAACATCCATTTTTCTGATTTGGGATTCCACATTTTCCCCATTCAGAAAAATAGGGGAGGTGTTCGTTTCTGGATCTTGAATAAATGCTAGGCTTATGTCATTCAATTTTTCAATTATTCTCGACTCGTCTACGCCATTATTATTAACCAAATTTTGTCGCATACAGAATAGCGTTATGGCCCTGTACATAGCACCCGTATCAACGTAAGTGTAATCCAGGCTGATGGCAAGTGATTTCGCCAATGTGCTTTTTCCGCAGGATGAATATCCGTCTATAGCTATGGTAATTTTTCTGCCTGCCATTTATTTACTCCATAATGAATGGATAGATTTCCTTGCTCTTTTTGGTATAAAATGCTGACAAATCAGTTCTGATTGTAAAATGGTTGGAGCCACCTGCGATATGGTAACCAGCTCTTGCATAGCTAATATGAAATTTTTTAATCTTGATTCCCAGGCCAAACGAAAATCCTGAAAAGCCTTTTTTGCCAACTATTAACATTTCCTTTCTTCGCCTGTAGTTATAACCAAATCGAATTATAATAGCTCTGGTAATTATCAGCTCTACACCTATCACTGTATGCCGCATAAATTTGTCGCTGCCACTCTTTAAAGCACTTCCAAATTTTTCCCATGCTGTTGTATCAGCTTCTTCAGATTCTAAGAATGAGCTGGTTGTGGCTGGATCGTCATATGTTAAATCCCATTTTTGGAGATCAGTAAAATTAGCCATCAGCCTAAACGGGGCATGTTTCAATTTATGAGATATTCCCAGCTGCCACTCAAATGGAAGCGGCTCCCTGTTTTTTTTGGTGTAAGGTTTAAGCTGATATCCTATATTTTTTACTAAAACAGCAATGGCCAGGTTTCTCTGTTCATTGTAATAGGTCCCGGCCAGATCAAGCGCGATGCCCATTGAATGATAGTCAAAGTGAAAAGTTGAATTGATAAATTTTAAGTTCGCTCCAATAAAAAAGGTCGAATCGAGATCGAGATCCTTGTCAGTTGCAAATTTAAAAGAAGGCACCACCTCTCTTCCCCAGCCTATATTTATTATAAAATCCTGGGCAGTAAATTCTCGAAATATTTCACCAGTGGCATCTGCTTCCAGGAAGGTGCCATAGTGTAGATAGTTAAAACCTGCGGAGAAGCTTCCAAGTTTCTTATATGTTTTAGAATAGACGAACGACGTGTACTTAATATCGGAGATATAGTCTACAAAGCTCAGCACAAAGTGGTTGTCCATTGAAGGATTAAGCAAAGATGGATTTTGCCATGCCAAGTCCACATCATCATCTCTAATGGATATTGCACTTCCCCCCAGAGAAGCCACTCGTGCAGACGTAACCAGATTCAAAGATTTAAAAGTGCTATTGCCACCTATTTGTGCCGTAGAAGTCAAACACGTTAAAAATAGGAATGCGTAAAGAAGTATCCCTGAAACTATGGAGTTCATTGCGTGATTTGCGGTTATCTGGTATAAACTCAATTAGTCAAGAATTGTTGTACCCGCTGAATTCGATCAAAAATAAAGTGGGGCACAGAATGTCATCAGGGTCGATGTCGCCCTGATTGCATCCCGGTTAAAATGCGCATCGTTTTTGCCAACTTTTGCACTGTAAAACGACTTTATCTCTTTGAAATCCATAACAATATCTCCAGTTGGATAAAGTACCGGGCCGAATCCAGCAGTTTTGGTTTTGTAATCTAAATAACCCATTAGTATAGGAACGTTTGCGCGAGTGGCTTCTCTGGGGGGAAGTGCAATATCCATTAGAGATGATGATGTGGACTTGGCATGGCA
>JYMV01043272.1_pt1 | contig 15706 bp, 14 predicted proteins | sample 338911 | NCBI WGS metagenome assembly JYMV01 (sample SAMN03354496, study PRJNA234377) | hydrothermal vent metagenome | biome: Deep sea; feature: Hydrothermal plumes at the Eastern Lau Spreading Center, Western Pacific Ocean; material: Seawater | place: Tonga | collected 2009 | depth 2000 m m
TCCTGAAAAGTACCCATTTGACACACGTGCAACTGGCCTTAAATACAGCTGACACAGTGGGTAGTACATAGCGTTAATATTTCTTATACTCGATATTCTGAATCTGAAAGTTGAATATAGCCCTTAACGGTCGGTGCATCCGGCGCAATACTTTCGGCTAATTGCATAAAGTCGTCATGGACCAAGACCAACTTGTCTTCGGCATGATTCATGGTGTAGGCTATTTGGTCTCGGCTCAGACGAATATTAACGTGGTGTAAAATTGCGCCTATCATGGGCACCGCGAAGTAAGCTTCAAGATAACGATGACTATCCCAATCCATTACTGCAACCACATCACCTGCGCCAATTCCCGCTTCGGTGAGCACATTAGCAAGCTTGCGCACGCGCTGATTAAAGGTGCGATAATCGTAACGAGACACATCGCTGTACACAATTTCTTGGTCTGGCGCATAGCGTTGACCAGAGAGTAAAAGACTCTTGATTAAAAGTGGATAATTATAAGCACTGTCGGTAGGAGGAAGAATTTTTGTTTTCATTTTTAGTCTCGGTTATAAAAATCTAGCAGTTAGTCACATTTGCCTCAACATATGAGCATGCTCCCAACCATATGAAATTATTCAACAACTGAGTTACATTCTGCCATATAACCTATTGAATTCAAGCCCTTGACTCGTAACAATGTGAATAAATGGTGAATATTTCGCTAACGCATATTGAACTCCAATTATTCACGTCCGTTATTGTCAATAAACCGTCTTGTTACGTCCTTGCTTTTTTTCTTGCACTATCCACAATTAAATTTTTAGCCATTCATTAGGACTCGCTATGTTCACTGGTAATGCCATTACACTTACAGAATTAGACGCAGGATTGGTCGAGTTATGCTTCGACAGCAAATCCGGTCCGGTTAATAAATTTGACCAAGCAACGCTCGCTGAACTTGCTCAAGCAGTCTCGCTTTTAGCACAACATTCGGCTTTAACCGGAGTGTTGATCACAAGTAGCAAGTCGACTTTCATTGTAGGTGCCGATATCACTGAATTTTCTGGAGTGTTCGTCAAGTCATTCGACGAAATCTGCGATTGGACACACCAAACCCATCGCACATTCCAGCAATTAGAACAATTACCTGTACCGGTTGTCGCGGCCATTAACGGTGCGACGATGGGTGGTGGCTTAGAATTAGCATTGCTGGCCGACCGCCGAGTCATTGCAGACACTGCAAAAATTGCCCTACCAGAAGTTACCCTAGGTATTTGCCCTGGTTGGGGTGGCACCGTTCGCCTGAGTCGATTGATTGGTTGGCAAGCCGCACTAGAGTGGATGTTAACGGGTAAACATCAGGCTGCTATTGACGCTGAAAAGGCCGGCGCAGTAGACCTAGTCGTTACCCCTACCGCACTGCGCGAAGCAGCACTGTCTACACTACAGTCGCTGGTCGGTGAAGAAAAAGTATTGCGTCACACCGAAGCACTGGTACTGAACGATGATGAACAACAAGCATTAGACGTATTCTGCGAGCAACAATTAGCTAAATTAGACCCACGTTACCCAGCAGCTATTGAGATTCTAAAAGCGATTGCTAAGCACGTAACCTTGCCGTTTGCTGAAGCGATTAATGAAGAAGTGAAGCTATTTGCTGGCCTTGCTAAAACCGATTCAGCCGAAGCCTTGGTAGGAAATTTTGTTAACCAGCAAACCGTTGCGCGCATTGGCAAACGCATGGCGGGGCAAGTTAACCCTATCGAGAAGGCCGCCGTTTTAGGTGCGGGTATTATGGGTGGCGGTATTGCTTATCAAACAGCGAAATCGGGCATTCCTATTGTCATGAAAGACATTCAACAACCAGCGTTAGATTTGGGCATCGCTACCGCTACCAAAATCTTAGACAAGTTGGTAGCAAAAGGTCGCTCAAGTGAAGATGAAAAGGCCAAAGTACTAGCTAATATCACACCGACTCTAGAATTAGGCGCACTCAGTGACGCGGAAGTTGTCGTTGAAGCGGTTGTCGAAAATCCGAAAATAAAGAGTGTAGTATTAGCAGAAACAGAAGCGAACATTCCAAACACCTCCGTGCTGGCGTCGAACACGTCGACCATTTCAATCGACTTTTTAGCCGAGAATTTAGCCCGTCCACATTTGTTCTGCGGTATCCATTTTTTCAATCCGGTACAAGCAATGCCTTTGGTCGAAATTATCCGCGGCTCAAAAACGTCTGATGATACCATTGCGCGCGCTGTGGCTTACGCGTTGTCATTACGTAAAACACCGATTGTTGTTAACGATTGCCCAGGGTTCTTGGTCAACCGTGTATTATTCCCGTACTTCCACGGTTTCAACCTACTATTACAAGATGGCGTGAGCATGGAACGCATCGATAAAGTAATGGAAAACTTCGGTTGGCCAATGGGTCCTGCTTATCTGGCTGATGTTATTGGTATGGATACAATGGTTCACGCTGACGATGTACTACAAGCCGGCTTCCCTGAGCGCATGACCCACGCCAATGGTTATGTATTAAAGACGTTACTCGACGCAAACTTGCTTGGCCAGAAAAACGGTGAAGGTTTCTATCAGTACACAACCGATGAGAATGGACGCCGCGTAAAGTTGCCGTCAGCTATAGCACAGGCATTAATCGATCAAGCCGTTCAGCGTCACGTAGAAGTTAGCGATGAAGACATTATCTATCGAATGATGATCCCCATGTGCACCGAGTCGGTTCGTTGTTTAGATGAAAACATTGTTAACTCAGCCGCCGAGCTCGACATGGCCTTACTGATGGGCTTAGGTTTCCCTAAATTCCGTGGTGGTTCAATTCGCTATTTAGACGCAATTGGTACCGCTAAGTTTGCTGAAATCGCAGCGCAGTATGCAGATTTAGGTGGCTTGTATCAATTGACTGAAGAACTGGCGGCACGTGCGGCGAAGGGCAGTAAGGTTTACGCTTAAACTCACGAATCCACACTTTAAGATTAAAAAAAGCGCACGTCTTTAATGCAGCAGTGCGCTTTTTCGATTCCGAATTAATTAGTAGTGGCATTCGCATCAAACACCTTCTCACCCGCAATCCAAGTTTGCATGACTTTAGTTTTCCAAATATCTTGCGGCTTCACTTTGAAGATATCTTGGTCGACCAAAATAAAATCAGCCCACTTACCTTCGGTTAGAGTGCCTAGGGTGTCTTCCATGTGTGCAGCATAAGCGGCGTCTAAGGTAAAACCTTTAAATGCTTGTCGAATACTCATAGCCTGTTCGGGGTACCAACCTGCGACGGGTTGATTATTGCGGTCCTGGCGGGTAACGGCGGCGTGTAAACCGTAAAACGGATTAGCTAACTCAACCGGAAAATCTGAACCTAGCGGCATTGGAATACCACTGTTCAATAGTGTTTTCCATGCATAAGCACCTTCCATTCGGGCTTTACCCAAGCGATCTTCAGCCATATTCATGTCGCTAGTAGCATGAGTGGGTTGCATTGAAGGCAATACCTTTAATTCGGCAAAGCGAGGCAGATCCTCAACCGCAATGATTTGTGCGTGTTCAATTCGATTACGCAGGGCTTGGCCACCCAATAGCTCAAAGGTGCGTTCGAATTCATCCAGTACTAACTGATTGGCTTTATCCCCAATGGCATGAAAATTAAGCTGGAAACCCGCGCCTAACACTTGCTGTACTACTTTGGGGAAAATCTTCCGGCTGCGTTAGCAATAACCCATGCTGATGAGGTGCATCTGAATATGGCTTAATTAACGCAGCACCACGACTCCCCAACGCTCCGTCGCCATACGCTTTGACGCTGCGCACATGTAAAAAGTCGTCTTGGCTACGAATAATACCCACATCTAACATCTCTGGGAGCAGCGGTTCTGACCTCCAGCAGGATCAGGTGTACTGTCATCGATACCCGCCATCTGCAGAGCTTTGCTGTTCACCCAAGCAGCGTGACCATCAACTCGGGTCAACCAAACGGGCTTATTTTTCAGTTTAGCATCGAGCACAGCAGCAGTTGGGAATGACCGATCGCTCCATAATTCCTGATTCCATCCACGGCCTTTTATCCACTCTTGGTCAGCGTGCATCATGGCATAGTCAGCGACCCATTGCGCTGCCTGTTGCATTGAGTCACTTTCACGTAAATCGACTTCCATTAAGTTGCCGCCCAAACCGAGTAAATGCCCGTGAGCATCAATCAACCCCGGCAGTAATACTTTATTGTTGCCGTCAATAACGGTTGCATCGGCGGGTACATGGGAAGGATTAAGCTGCAGTACCTTGCCTTCAGCAAATAATATTTTATTGAAGGTCACCATTTCACCTTGCGAGTTTAGTGTGTACCCGGTCACGTCGGTCACTAGCGTAGCAGCATAGCCGGTAAAACTTGCAGACAGTGAAACAGCGAGTGTGATAGCTAAGCCAGAAAGTAATCTCGTCAGTCGTTTTTGCATGATATTTTCTCGTTGTCGTTATTACTCATGTTGCTGAGTATCAGTGTTTGAAACCACATACTACGCCATTTCCTTGGTTCAATTACACTACTTTTCCAAGTGGGGGTGCTCTGACGCCCGCACTAAAGCCACCCTTGTTGTGCTTGCTAATCGTCTACCTCTCTCGCAAAATAGTGTCACTTTCGAATGACTCATTGAGCTAGGTATGTCGCTTCATTACAGTCACAGTGTTTCTGTGCACTTTGCCAATGCGGTGTTAGACGCAGCGCGCCAACTCGGTCTGAATTTAGCGCCAATACTTCAAAGCGCACGACTCAACCAACCCCTGCTCGACAATCCGCAAAGTCGTATAACCTCTCAACAATTTAGCCAACTTATGCGCTCGGTGTGGGAGCAAAGTGACGATGAATTTTTAGGTTTAACTACCCAGCCCAGTAAGTATGGCGTGTTCCGTTTATTCGCCGATGGGGCAATTCAAGAGCAAAATTTACATAGGGTTTATAAACACTTGTGCCGTTTTTACAGTTTGGTTAACCAGTCAATTTCTCTGTCATTGTATATAAGTAAAGGGCAGGTTGAATTGCGCATGCGTCAAGTCCAACCTGAAATCGACCGCAAGCTACTGTTTCGAGACTTCTTTTTGCTACTTTGGCACCGTTTTCCTGGTTGGTTAATTGGTAAGAGCATTCCTCTACAACACGTTAAGATGCGTGGCACAGAACCCGCTCATGCCGCCGAATATCGTTTTATGTTTCCCTGCCCCATCACCTACGGCCATGACTATGATGCCTTCGTTTTTAGCGAAGAAGAACTAGCTTGTCCTGTCACCCAACGCGCGGAGAACCTGCGCGAACATTTCAAGCAAGCCCCACTCAACTGGTTTACGCGTCAAGAGTTCACGCCAGTTTATACTCGTAGAGTAATGGAATATTTGGCCGAGTATCGCGAACACGAGGCTAGCATGAAAGATATTGCTGTTAGCGTGAATGTGTCTGAGCGCACGCTACGCCGAAAATTGACCGAAGAAGGCACCAGCTTTCAAGAAATCAAAGATAAATTACGCAAAAACATGGCGATTTATTACCTCAGTCAACCCGACATTCCTATTTCCACAATTACCAATAAATTAGGTTTCTCTGAACCAGCAGCCTTCACGCGCGCCTTTAAACAATGGACTGGGCAGACGCCCTCCTTATATCGCGAGAATACACTTATCTAGCGCCAAAACATCAGTCTAAACTAATATAAATACAGATTCAGATAGTTTGATAAAGTGAGCAAACGAGTGTCCGAATATGTCAAGCAATAGACTTTTTTGGTAATTGAACAAATTAAGCGCAAATTGCAAACTAGTGCCTATACTATTTGGGTAATCCAACAACGTTAATCACTAGGATAGGTTCCGAAATGAGTCAATATCACCCCCCTGTACTTGATGCTAAATTTATACTTGACCAGTTAATTGGTTTCGATGGTTTGTGTGAAAAACTTCAATTAGAAGACATTAATATCGACCTAGCCGATGCGGTCTTAGAAGAAGCCGGTAAACTGAGCTCAGAGGTATTTGCTCCGTTGAACTGGGACACCGACCAAAATCCTGCGCAGTGGGCTGACAACAGCGTTACTCAATCACCAGGTTTGAAAGAAGCCTATCAGCAATTTGTGGATAACGGTTGGTCTACATTAACAGCACCAGAAGAGTTTGGTGGACAGAATCTTCCTCAGGTCTTAGGGACTGCAGTCAGCGAAATGTGGCAAGCATCAAATATGGCGTTTGCACTTTGCCCGTTACTGAGTATCGGCTCTGTAGAAGCGCTGCTTGCCCATGGTAGCGACGAATTAAAAGCCCTTTACCTACCCCGCTTAATCGCTGGTGAGTGGACTGGTACCATGAACCTGACCGAGCCAGGTGCAGGTTCAGACCTCGCGGCAGTATCAACAACTGCAACACCAGATGGCGATCACTATCGCATTAAAGGCCAGAAGATTTTCATCACTTGGGGCGATCACCAAATGACCCCAAACATTGTGCATTTGGTACTTGCACGCTTACCCGACGCCCCTCCGGGTGTAAAAGGTATTTCATTGTTCATCGTACCTAAGTTCGTACTCGACGAAAACGGCGAGCCAGGCGAACGCAACGATGTATACCCCATCTCAATTGAACACAAGCTCGGTATCCACGGCTCACCAACTTGTACTATGGCATTCGGTGATAACGAGGGCGCGATTGGTTATTTAGTTGGCGAACCGCACAAAGGCTTGCCATACATGTTTACCATGATGAATCACGCCCGCCAAGGTGTTGGTGTACAAGGTTTGGGCATTTCAGACCGTGCATATCAGCAAGCGGTACAGTATGCGCGTGAACGTGTTCAGGGCAAAAATAAAGATGGCAGTAAAAAGCCTATCATTGAGTACCCTGACGTGCGCCGTATGCTATTAACCATGCGCTCAGGGGTTGAAGCGATGCGCGCTTTAGCACTAGAAGCGTCTGCGGCACTAGACTTTGCTCACGCCGACAATAACAGTAAAGAAAAATATGCGCGTCTTGAACTCTTTACACCCATTGTAAAGGGTTGGATGACAGAGTTTGCACAAGAGCTCACTTCGCTTAACATACAAGTTCATGGCGGTATGGGTTATGTTGAGGAAACAGGCGCAGCGCAGCATTTCCGCGATGCACGTATCCTGCCTATTTACGAAGGTACAACGGCGATTCAGGCGCTCGACCTCATTGGTCGTAAAGTATTAATGGACGGCGGTGTAGCGCTGGAAAGTCTATTAAGCGACATGGCGGCTACTGCTAATGAATTGAGTGCTTCGAGCAACGCCGACGCGCAAGCTTTTGGTGCATCATTCGCCCAAGCCGTAGACAAAGCACGTGCGGCAAAAGAATGGCTGCTGACTAACGCACCGAGCGAAAAAGAGTTATCACAAGCAGTTTGTTTCGATATGCTAATGGCAATGGGCTATTTATGTGGTGGCTGGATGCAAGGCCGTACGTTACTCGCCGTTATCGCCTTAACGGACGCGAACGACGACGTGTACGGTGAAGAGTTCCTTGCTAAGAAGCGTATTTCAGCGATGTATTACAGCCAGTGCTTGCTGCCACGTGCACTACATCATTTCGGTGTAATGGTACAAAACCCTCAAGCACTGTATGAATTTGCTGTTGATCAATTTTAATTAGAATTAGAAGGTTTACTATGAAAATCCTTGTTCCGGTAAAACGGGTTATCGATTACAACGTAAAAGTACGTATTAAACAGGACTGCTCAGACGTCGATTTGAGCAACACCAAAATGTCTATCAACCCGTTTTGTGAAATTGCTGTTGAAGAAGCACTTCGCTTAAAAGAAGCGGGCACAGCAAGCGAAGTTATCGCTGTTTGCATTGGCCCTAAAATCGTTAAAGAGCAGATTCTAGCTGCCCTTGCAATGGGTGCTGACCGCGCGATTCGCATTGATGTAGAAGAGCAACCTGAACCGCTAGTGATTGCGCGTTTGCTGGCTAAAGTAGCCGAGCAAGAAGATGCTGGCCTTATCATGATGGGTAAGCAAGCCATCGACAGCGACAACAACCAAGTGGGTCAAATGCTTGCAGGTATTATGGGTCGCCCACAAGGCACCTTTGCCTCTGTGGTTAAAATTGAAGGCGACGAAGCCCTCGTAACGCGTGAAGTAGATGGCGGTTTACAAACCGTAGCACTGAAACTTCCTGCTATTGTTACTGCTGACTTACGTTTGAACGAACCTCGCTTCACTAAATTACCCGACATCATGAAAGCAAAGCGTAAGCCAATTGCGGAGACGACTGCAGCTGATTTAGGTGTTGAAGTCACATCAACGCAACAACAACTTTCTGTTGCTGCCCCTGCTACACGTCAAGCAGGTATTAAAGTTGCCTCGGTAGACGAGGTAGTCGATAAACTGAAAAATGAAGCGAAGGTGATTTAATGAAAACCTTAGTAATTGCATCACACAACAACTCTACACTCAGCCCTGTTACCTTAGCAGCCGTATCGGCAGCACTTAAAATTGGTGCTTCTTTTGATATTTTTGTGGCCGGTAAAGGGTGTGCAACCGTTGCCGAAGAAGCCGCAAAAATCGATGGTGTTAGCGCAGTACTCGTTGCCGACCACGATGCCCTAGAATATCAAGCTGCAGAAAACCTAGCAGCGACATTACAGGCAAACGCAGAAGGCTACAGCCACATTGTTGCACCGGCGACCAGTGTAATGAAAGATGCACTGCCGCGCCTAGCAGCACTACTCGGCGTAGGTCAAATCTCAGATATTACCGGTGTTAATGGCGAAGCTGAATTCGTGCGCCCCATTTACGCGGGCAATGCCATTGCAACCGTTACCTCTAGCGATGCTGTGAAAGTTATCACCGTACGTACATCAGCGTTTGATGCTGCACCAACAGGAGCTGGCACTGGCGCTATTACTGCTGTAGATAATGCTGTTGATTGTGGTCTGTCGCGTGTAGTTAGCGAAGAAATTGCTCAGAGTGAACGCCCTGAACTCGCTTCTGCAAGTATTGTTGTTTCGGGTGGCCGTGGTGTAGGCAGTGAAGAGAATTTCGCACTTATCGAAAAACTAGCAGACCGTTTGAATGCAGCCCTTGGTGCATCGCGTGCAGCAGTAGATGCAGGCTTTATTGGTAACGACCACCAAGTTGGTCAAACCGGTAAAATTGTTGCACCCGATTTGTACGTTGCGGTAGGTATCTCTGGTGCCATTCAGCATTTAGCAGGTATGCAAGGTTCTAAAGTTATCGTAGCGATTAACAAAGATCCAGACGCACCAATTTACGAAGTGGCGGACTACGGTTTAGTCGGTGATTTACACGACCTAGTGCCAGAATTAGAAGCCAAATTAGCCAGCGTACTTTAAATTAAGTGCCATAAAGAGGAACGTCATGGATACTCCAGAACGCGAATCCATCGAATTTGATGTTGTTATTGTTGGCGCTGGCCCCTCTGGCTTGGCGGCAGCTTGTCAGATAAAGAAGCAAGCTGCTGAACAAGGCAAAGAAGTCAACGTCTGCGTGCTTGAGAAGGGCGCTGAAGTGGGTGCTCACATTTTCTCTGGTGCAGTCATTGAAACCAAAGCGTTGGACGAACTTTTCCCTACTTGGAAAGAAGACGGCTTTGCCCTAGGTCAGCCGGTAGCAAAAGACGAAGTGTACTTGTTACGCGATGAGTCTAGAGCCACTGAGTTACCCCACTGGGCGGTGCCACCGTCAATGCACAATGACAACAATTACATTGTGAGTGTGGCGAATTTATGTCGCTGGCTCGCAGAGCAAGCAGAAGAGCTTGGGGTCGAAATATTCCCTGGTTTCACTGCCGCAGATGTCATTTTCGACGACAATGGTAAAGTGTGTGGAGTAGCCACAGGCGACATGGGCGTCCTGGTATGGATATCCTCGCTAAGTACACTATCCTTGGTGAAGGCTGCCGTGGTCACATTGGTAAAGGCATTATCAAGAAGTTCGCGCTTGATTCTGAAGCCGACCCACAACATTACGGCATTGGCTTCAAAGAGATCTGGCAAGTGCCTGAGTCGCAACACAAGCCAGGGTTGGTTGTGCATGGTTCGGGTTGGCCTCTGAGTAAAGGAATGGGCGGTGGTTTCTTTCTCTATCACGCCGAAAATCAGCAAGTATTCGTTGGCTTAATCATCGACTTGAACTATGCCAATCCGCATGTGAGTCCATTCGATGAGTTTCAACGCATTAAACATCACCCGATTATTGCTGAAACACTTAGCGGTGGCGAACGTATCACCTATGGTGCGCGTGCCATCACTAAGGGGGGTTTAAATGCCCTGCCCAAACTCAGCTTCCCTGGTGGTATGTTGGTTGGTTGTGACGCTGGTACGCTGAATTTCAGTAAAATCAAAGGCGTTCATACTGCCATGAAGTCAGGCATGATTGCTGCTGAAGCTATTCTTGAAGCACTCGGTACCGATGCCGAAGAAACGGGTACAACAAACTTCCAACAACTATTCGAACAGAGTTGGGCGTATCAAGAGTTATATAACTCTCGTAACTTCGGGCCCGCACTGCACAAGTTTGGCCCTATCGTCGGTGGCGGCTATAACTGGATGGAGCAGAAGATCTTCGGTGGCAAACCATTGTTGAAGCTGCGCGATTCGAAAGAAGACTACGCGTGTATGGAACCGGCTAGTGCGCACATTAAAATCGACTACCCGAAACCAGACGGTAAACTTAGCTTCGTATCACGAGGAAGATCAGCCGTGCCATTTGAAATTGACCGATGCGTCTATACCCATTAAGCAGAACTTGCCTCGCTTCGATGAACCAGCACAACGTTACTGCCCGGCGGGTGTATACGAAGTGGTGGAAAGCGACGGAGAGATGCAGTTCCAAATTAATGGACAAAACTGCATTCACTGTAAAACGTGTGATATTAAAGACCCAGCGCAGAATATTACATGGCGTCCACCTGAGGGTGGTGGTGGTCCAACGTACCCCAACACGTAATCTAACACCAAAACTTCAGTAATCTCGAAGCGTAACTTATCAATCCAAATATGTTGCGTTTCGAGCTTGTTTTCTCAAAATATCAAATACCTGCGCATATTATCGCGTGCAAAAGCAGTTAATACCTACACGTCGCAGATTACCTCTACTTTCCTTTAGTAAGCTAGGCTAAACTAAATACATTATTTTATATCTATCGCGACCAACGTCTCATTACACCCGTTACGCGCAAGGAGCAATCACCGTGTTTTCTATTCCTGAGCAATGGCATGCAAACTTTGTCTTCGCCTTAATTGCCGCCGCCGCATTGCTCATGGCGAGTAACCGTGTGCGTTACGACATGATTGCAATATGCGTGGTGTTAGCCTTAATCCTGACCAACGTACTGCCCGTAAACGCGGCCTTAGCTGGCTTTGGCAATTCTGTGGTTATACTCATCGCGGGGTTACTCGTGGTTGGCGAGATGCTAGACAGGACCGGGGTAGCGAGGTTTGTCGGCAATTGGATCAGTCAAAACAGCAGTAGCTCAACCACCAAAATGCTGATCATGCTAATGTTGGCGAGTGCCATACTGAGCGCTGTAATGAGTTCGACCGCCGTTGTTGCTATCTTCATTCCTATTGTGCTGCGCATTGCTAAATATTCAAACAGCAGTCCCAGTAAACTACTCCTACCCATGTCTTACGCTGCATTGGTGAGTGGCATGTTGACCTTAATTGCGACTCCGCCAAACTTAGTGGTAAGCGCAGGTTTAAAGAGTCAAGGGTTTGAACCACTGAGCTTTTTTTCCTTCACCTTGCCCGGCTTGATTGTGCTAGCTGGTTTGGTGTTATACATGGTCAGTTACGGTCGAAAATGGCTTCCCGAAAGTGCCCCAAGCGGGGAGGAAGCCAAAAGCAGATCGGTACAAGCATTGTGGGATGAATACCGCGTTGAGAAAGAACTGACCTATTTACGCGTTGCCATTGGCTCACCGCTGCACGGAAAAACCATTGGCGAAAGTGAATTATACAAACAGTACGGTATCCGTATCCTTGACTTGTCTCAGCGAGTTCGCGGCTGGCGTGAACTGAAAGCAGGCGTGTCGCCCGATATCGTGTTACACATAGACGACATACTCCACGTCGCTATTCCCCCCGCATGCATAGAACAGGTTAAAGAAGAACTTAATTTGGTCGCTTTTCATCCTTCTCAGTTAGAGGAACAATATCGAGCATGGGAATTTGGTGCGGTCAGCGTGCTGATCCACCCCGAGTCTAAATTAGTTGGGCGCTCAATTACCGAAGCACATTTGCGTGACCATTATGGTGTTGATGTCTTTGGCATTCGGCGAAATCACCAAGTGTTAGACGATTATGCCAATCAAAAATTACAACCGTCAGACTGCTTACTCGTCACCGGCGCTTGGGCTAGAATCGCCCAACTGCAGAAACAAAAACATGACTTTGTAGTGCTAGAAATGCCACTTGAAGCCAGTGATATTGTACCGGCTCCAGCACTTTTAATACTGCGTCTCCATTCAAAAGCCTGACCTTGGTTTATCAATTGTTAATTGATAAAAATGACGAGGCAGCGTTAATTCAGCTGGATACCGTACTGGCAAATGCGCCTTTTCACTCGGATGCCTTAAAATTAAAAGCACTCATGTTACTACAGCAGGACAACAAGACAGCAGCGGCAAGGGTGTATCAAACTTATCCGGCCAGACAAACAGCACTCCTCTACCTGGCAAGTGGTTAACGGTGCCAAGCAGTGCCGCATGGCAGAACTTGAACTTATCGCCTACCGAAAGCGGGTAGGGGATGGCCCGTTAGAAGCGGACGATGATGGAGCCGTGTATATCAATGCACTGTACCGAAATGACATGCAAATTATTGCCGAGGAAGATAAAAAATTCGAGCGGGCGATGGTTGAAGCAACAGAGCCGTTACTTAATTCCGGTGTCATTGAACTAACATCACTTTTTATGGGCAGGCAGAGTGATCCACAGGCCATAAAGCAAGAAATGCGGGATAGTTTAAAGGGTATTAGCATGAGTACGGCAATGACCGGATTTTTTATCGTGTCATATGAGCACCTGGCAGCCAAATGCTTAGGCCCCAACCCCGTCGAATTTACGCGTACTGAAGTATGGGATGATATAACTCGAACCGTTATGGGGGAAGAGGTATACCGCAATACCTACACTCAAACCTACCACTATACGATTGCCAGGCGACATGCCGATATATTCAAGCAATTAGGTGAAGGGACCAATGCTAATAACGTTGATGCGCTGGCAAATATTTATGGCGCGTCTGGTATGATTTCCGCAGACGCACAAAAGTCTTTATTCACAATGAGTGACAACCTGCGAGGCGTCGCAACGACTATGCAACGATATGCTTGCGACAGTGAAGAAATGAAAACGTTGGAAAGTGCACTTATAGGGATGACCCGCGCGCGGTTGTAAGGTAAGAAGTACAAGTATGTGCTAGCTTTACAAAAGGACGAGTATAACCGGCAAGCAATGCCGGTTATTTACATCTATATACAGGAATACGGGGCTAAGCTTGGGCAATTTGGTTAATCCGCAATTCAGTTTTCGGTAAACAAGAGAGGACAGGTGATATGGATAACACGTTTCTCGATTTACCCATGGATGATGAAGATTGTTTATTGCCCTTGCAATCAGCTTCAATCAGTTGCCGTATTGCTGTAGGGCCAGATAAGGACAAAATAGTACTTGCCTTGCAAACCTTGCCCGAAAAAGACGATGATAACTATGGTCATTTAGCTCAAATAGGCGGTTTTAGCTTACTTGTTAGGGAGTTTGCTGACAGCCACGAATCTGAGAAACTGGAACGGCTATGTCGGTACATGTATTGGTCAAAACCGGACATCCTGGTATGAGGCCTCTCGGGCTGCTCTGTACGTTTTTCGGACCTTGAGACTATAAATTTCCCACCCTATTGATCAGTAGATTTACATTAAAATCATATACACACTGTGATGCCAATTCAAGATAAAGGCGCCATTGCTAGTAACTCACTCTCATACCTATAAACGACATCGTCCAGAGCAGACGTTACTGTATCAATTGGTCGAACGCCACTACCCAGAATTTCAGAAGCAGCTTTCACAAAAAGGGAAGTCGTTACCACTTCATGTGGTAAAAGAGTTTGAAGAGTTTCTTAGGTGTGGTCGGCTTGAGCATGGTTTTTTGCGTGTAGTTTGTGACGACTGCAAGCATGAGAAACTGCTGGCGTTCAGCTGCAAACGCAGGGGATTTTGCCCAAGTTGCGGTGCAAGAAGGATGGCAGAAAGTGCCAAGTTGTTAGTTGAAGATGTTCTTCACGGTTACCCTGTACGCCAATGGGTATTGAGTTTACCCATCCCGCTTCGTCTACTTCTAGCTAGGTATCCCAAACACTTAAGTAAAATCATGCAAATCATTCATCGTGCTATTTCTTGCGATATTGTGCATCGGGCTGGGTATCTTAAGAAGCAAGCAAACACAGGAGCGGTGACTTACATTCAGCGATTTGGTAGTGCACTGAATCTCAATATTCACTTTCACATGCTCTTTTTGGAAGGCGTTATCACTCAGGAGTGTGGACAGTCCAAATTCAAGTGCGTTAAAGCACCAAACCACAATGATATGGAAACCCTCGTGAATGTCATTAGCCATCGCATCGCGACCTACTTGGAGAAGGCCGGGCTCGTTCAACGGGATATGGACAACACATTTCTCGATTTACCCATGGATGACGAAGATAGTTTACTGCCCTTGCAAGCAGCCTCTGTCAATTACCGCATTGCTGTAGGACCAGATACAGGCAAAAAAGTCTTTGCCTTGCAAACCTTACCTGCCAAAGACGAACAACATTACGGTCAATTAGCTCAAATAAACGGTTTTAGCTTACACGCTGGGGTGTTTGCAGACAGCCATCAAACTGACAAACTGGAAAGGCTATGCAGATATATCTCAAGGCCAGCGTTAAGCGAGCAACGATTGAGTCTAACCGATTCAGGAAAAGTAAGATATCAACTGAAAACTCCCTATCAAGACGGTACCACACATGTCTTTTTTACTCCCTTGGATTTCATAGGCAAGCTCGCGGCACTGGTGCCAGTGCCGAGGCTAAACCTTACGAGGTTTTATGGCGTGTTTGCTCCCAATGCTAAGGTGCGTGCCGAGGTAACGGCTTCACAACGCGGTAAGAATAGCCCTCGCTTAGCAGAGCATCTGAAAGATTCAGATAAACCATACCATGCGCGAAGCATGTCGTGGGCACAAAGGTTAAAAAGAGTATTCAATATTGACATCACAGTCTGTGAGGCTTGTGAAAAAACCAACGTCAAAATTATTACTTGTATTACGGATCCGGCTGTTATCCATAAGATTTTGGCGCACCTTGACAAGCAGACTCTTCTTGAAGCAAAAAACGATTCTCTAATGCCGCCACTTCGAGCTCCACCAGCCACAGCCTCATTCAGTGACTACATCATTCAACGCGACTTCGATTTTGGCGCATGAAGCACAAAAAACAGACCATCACTTGAACATGCAACATGTTGAGGTAAGGGCTTTCACATATCTCATTGCGGATTTCAGTACCCAAGACCAGTTATATTGCGTCTATCTTGATGACAACTACTTCACTGATTCCTGAAAAGTACCCATTTGACACACGTGCAACTGGCCTTAAATACAGCTGACACAGTGGGTAGTACATAGCGTTAATATTTCTTATACTC
>JYMV01017475.1_pt1 | contig 15702 bp, 7 predicted proteins | sample 338911 | NCBI WGS metagenome assembly JYMV01 (sample SAMN03354496, study PRJNA234377) | hydrothermal vent metagenome | biome: Deep sea; feature: Hydrothermal plumes at the Eastern Lau Spreading Center, Western Pacific Ocean; material: Seawater | place: Tonga | collected 2009 | depth 2000 m m
CAGACCAAGATGGTGAAGGCGAAGGTCAAGGCCAAGGTCAAGGCCAAGGTCAAGGCCAAGGTCAAGGACAAGGTCAAGGACAAGGTCAAGGACAAGGTCAAGGACAAGGTCAAGGCCAAGGTCAAGGCCAAGGTCAAGGCCAAGGTCAGGGCCAGCAAGGTCAGCAAGGACAGCAAGGTCAGCAAGGACAGCAAGGTCAGCAAGGCCAGCAAGGTCAGCAAGGACAGCAAGGTCAACAAGGCCAGCAGTCCGGCCAGCAAGGTCAGCAAGGCCAGCAAGGTCAGCAAGGCCAGCAAGGTCAGCAAGGCCAGCAAGGTCAGCAAGGTCAGCAAGGTGAGCAGCAGGATAACGGACAAGGACAGCAGCAGCAAGGTGGCGAACAGGGCGGTCAGCAAGGTCAGCAAGAACAGCAAGACCAGAATGGCGAGAACCAAAACGGACAAAACCAGCAGCAGCAAGGTCAAACCCAGAACGGCCAACAAGGCCAGCAAGGGGAACAGTCCGACCAGCAGCAAGGTCAACAGCTCGACAATCAGGGTGCAAACGACAATGACGGTGATGGAATCCCCGACGATATTGATACCGATGACGACAACGATGGCATCCCAGATGACGTCGATGAGTTCCCGGAAGACCATGACAACGATGGAATCCCAGATGACGTGGACAACGATGATGATGGAGACGGAATTGACGACCGAGAGGAAGTCAATGACGGTGATCCAAATACCAACATCTACGACCACGACAACGACGGAATCTCAGATAATGTTGACATGGATATCGACAACGATGGAATTGACAACCACAATGACGTGTATGAGAACGGCAGCAGCGCTATGCGTGACCACGATAATGATGGTCTCAATGATGGCGTGGATGACGACGACGATAACGATGACATCCTAGATGTCGACGAATTCGACGGCGCAACCGGCAGCTACCGATACGATCACGACAACGATGGACTTGACGACAAGTCAGATACGGACGACGATAACGACGGCCTATCTGATTGGTACGAATCCAACGATGGCAACGATCTAACCGGTCAGTTCGATCACGACAACGATGGTATGGATGATCACCTCGATGACGATGACGATAACGATGGAATCCTCGACGAGTTCGAGAACTGATTCTTGAACTGATTTGTCTGTAAGCACCAATGACATGATCCCACCCGCTTCGGCGGAGTGGTGCCAGGCACCCTCGGGGGAATTTTCCCCCGGGGGGCCGAAACTTTTTTTTTTCATTGGATTTGAGTTACAATAATTGATTGTAATTAAATTTGTAAATTTTTCTCATAGTCGTTGAGTGGTGATACGAGTATCACTGTGTGATACAAAGGGGCACACTGAGGCCGAGTCGTTGATATATCAAGCGTTAGTGGCGAGGTGCTTCAGTAGGTGTTATGATGATAAAAACCGACTCTATTAGAATGAATAAGAAACAAGGCAATAACGGGTTCGCCGCCTGTTCGATGATTTTGCTGATGTTGATGAGTGTATTGGCTGCTGTGCCGTGGAACGAGATTATCAAATCAAGTGACGATGGTCAAAACATGGCTGTTGGTGTTATTGGTGAGCGTATGGCTATTCAAACCTATGACCAGGAGGTTGATAGCGAGTCAGGCGATTCTCCTTCAATGTGGGGTAGGGATATGCACCCAGCTCTTCTTGACCCACAATATGGTGACCCAGCAGTGATGTATGGGAAGATTTCTGACCTCTCATTAATTAATTTGCGGCAACAGCACATTGGTCCAAATTTAGAAGAAACCAATACACACGATCACGATAATGATGGAATCAACGATTTAGATGACCTTGATGATGATAATGATGGGATTTATGATTTGATTGAACGATTTGACGGTTGCCATTCTACCGATCCATTTGACCATGATAATGATGGGATTCTTGATAATGAGGATTTTGATGATGATAATGATGGGATTTTAGAAGGTCCAATTGACTGGAATCAAGGAGCAGACCCAAGAAATGTGTCAACAGACCGTTATGTAAATGCCTCAACAATTCATCCAGCAACAGGTCAAGCAGTTGGTTTTGGTTACAGAGTTGACCAAAATTTGTGGGACCACGATAACGATGGTGTTCCGGATGAGGATATTGATGGCTCAGGACGAGAAAGTTATGACGAGGATGATGATAACGATGGTCGAATAGATCAGTTCTCATGGCCTTGTGATGATGATGCAGATGGTATGCGTGATTACTTTGACGATGATGATGACAACGATGGTGTCCTAGATTGGATTGATGAAAACCCATACGATACTTCAGTGACTGGAACTATGCAAGCGACTGGTAATTTCGATGCTGCAATTCAGTGGCAACACACAGACTACCGTGCCTACAGTGGGGGCCTCAATTTCGTAACGCTTGAAGCATTATTCCATCCAGGAAGTCCTGTATTTACAACTATTTGGGATGGTGATCTTGATGGAGATGGGATTCCAAATTTCTTAGATGCTGATGGAGATAATGATGGAAATCCAAACAATGTTGATGCAGATGATGACAATGATGGACTACTAGACATGTGGGACCCTGATGACGATAACGATGGTATTCGTGATGTATGTTGGGATATCGATGTCAATGGTGATGGTCTCAATGATTACATTCGTGAGGATACAAGTCCTTACCAAACACCTGGCGGTGATACTGATGGCATACCTGGAATAGATTGTGAGTTGGATTATGATTGGGACAGCGATAACGACCGATGGCGAGCTATTGACTTCAATTACAACCATGTTTGGGATTGGTTTGATGAAGAAATGGGCGGTACTGCTAATCCAGATAATCCGCTGTTTGAGCCTGGCTGGAATGCGGCAAACCTATCTTGGGATTTAGACGATGATGGTCTAGAAAACGAAGTAGATCCTTATCCAATGAATCACACCAATGTAGTGAATACCTGGAATTGTGAGTGGAGCGCTAGTTACAACCCTAACACTGATGGTGATGGGGATGGCCAACCTGGCGGCTCTAACATATTGTGTATAACCCAGCGTGCTTCCTATACTGGAAACAATGACTGGGATGGCGATGGAATCTTGAATTTCGAAGATGTCGATGACGATAACGATGGAATTCCTGACTTCATGGATATTGACACAGATTGTGATTTGGATAATGATAATGACATTCATCAGTTGAATGGTAGCAAATACCGTGACGACGGTCCAAATGATGTTGATACTGACATTGATGGGGATGGTCTACAAAATGACGAAGATTGGGACGATGACAATGATGGGATTTCTGATTTGTTTGACCCTGATGATGGTAACTGTGGAATTATAGACCAAGACATGAGTGACGCCTTCTACCGCTCTTGGTATCCTCTTGGTGATGGTGATGATTTGGATGGTTCCGGAGATTCCCAGCGATATACTGACAATGTCACCGACCATTGGAATCTTACTTACTTGTTCAATCCCTTCTCGGTTAGTCAAAATTTCATTCTAAACTACAATGGATTTGACGGCACCACTAACCCTGCAACATCTGGTGTAATTCCAGAGTTTTGGTGGATTTATCTTTCCCGATGGTCAAGTTGGAATGGTGATAATAAATGGGATATTGATGGCGATGGAGACACTCTTCAAAATGGTTTAGATATTGACCAAGATGCTGACGGAATGCCTGATTGGTGGGACCAAGATGAAGGCAATGATGGAATAATGGATGTTGACGACCCTAAGATGGGTGGGAGTCTAGACTTTGGTCAATGTGGTTTCATAGTTCAGCCTCAAGCAGTTGCAGGTGGTGCGTCTACAGGTCTTGTCTGTGGTTTCGAATATGCGTTACAGTATGGTTATCCGCTAAGTGGGTTTGGTGCTCAAATGGGAATCCCATACAGTACAAGGCCAGACCAGAGTTACTCAGATGGTGCATACGATGGTGCTAATTCAAATCAACAATGGAAATGTACTACTCAGTGCTATCACTTTGAATTCGGGCCGCAAGTATTCTCTTCTACCAACTATACAGCGCTAGACCACAATCGTGATTTATTCACAGCTTGGATTGGCTTGAAATGGCAGTTATTTAACTGGAATCAAGATACAAATGGGAACTTCTTCCCAGATGAGTTTGCCGACCATCTAGATGATGAAGTAGATCCTGATGATGATTGTGGGCAACCAATAAACATGAATGGAACATGGATTGACCCTACTTGTATGTTTAATGACACTGCAGATTTAGATGATGATTTTGATGCAGTTTACGATTTATGGGATGTTGATGATGATAATGATGGTCTGTGGGATTTCTTTGAGGTAGATACCAATAACGACCTTGATGATGACGCCGGAACAAATCCACCCGGAAATTTCTTCACTGGATTAAATTGTGAGGATAAGGATGACGATGGTCAAGATTCAGACCCTGATGGGGATGGTTGGTATCAAGCAGTATGGGATAAAGGTGTGATGGGTCAAGGACGTCTATTCCCTTATTACTATGATGTTGATAACGACAATGATGGAGTTCCTGATGGTGAAGATTGGGATGACGATAACGATGGTAACTCAGATGTATTACAAGAGTTAGTTCCCGGTTGTTTTGATGGCGAAGAGCAGTATATTTGGGACCATGATAATGACGGTATTCCAGACTGGGGTGACGATGATTGGGATGGTGATGGACGAACAAATGCACAAGAATTAGCAACCGCTACACCACTTGTATCTCCATGGGACCACGACAATGACGGCATCCGAGATGATGAGGATCTAGATGACGATGAGGATGGGATGAAGGACAAGGATGAAATTCTTCTTTGGCCGACTCGTTTCAACACTGAATCAACGAATCCTTGGGACCACGATGATTTTGGAGGCGGTGTAGGTATCTACAATCCTCTGAATAACACGACTGGACCAGATGGTCAAGATGTTGATGATGATAATGACACCTACTTCGATGAAGATTTCAATGTCTTAGAAGAGGGGTCAACCAGCTTCCCTTGTTACAATGGAACCGAATCATCTGATTGGGACCATAACAATGATTGTATCCTTGATAAAGATGACAAGATTCCAACTAGAGTCAATGTTTCTGTTGGTGATACATTGTGGATGGACGCCACGAGCCCCGCCTTGTTTAGTGGCTGGGTGGAATGGTTGAATACGTCCACCTTCCAGTTTGAAGCGGCAGAAAATTTGCCGGTTCAAGTAACAATTGTGTGGACTGATAATGGTACATTGGCATTAGAGACCGTTGACGTGCTGACCAATTCATGGGGTCAGTTCACAGTCGGTCAGTTCTTGTATCCAGAGGCTATTCATGTTGGGGACAATACAACTTACACCGTAACGGCAGAAGTTACTGAGATGTTTATCCATGATGGTTCAACATCTATTCCTACGACTGTTGGGGTAAAAGCAAATCTAACGGTTGACTATGTTGCATGGTACTACTTCCGAAGCGATGAACAACCACTTTGGCTTGACTTCAAGGCACACTACTCTGCTGATTGGGACCGAGGTTTCTACGACCGCAGAATTATCAACGCACCAATTACCTTCCAAGTATCTGGAGGACCATTTGGTAACCGTTCTTCACCAACTAACTTTACTGGCTTTGGAATGGGCTACAGAACCGACTCAAATGGTTGGGCTTCACTTACATTTGTTCAAGCCGGCGGAATTAATGGCGTTTGGGAGCAAGTGGTTTGGAACTCTACTTTGGACAATGGCCCAGGAATGTTACCTGGTGGTTATGAAAAGGTGATTTGGGACAACTCGGCCAAGGCTCATGTGGTGCAGGGAATTTACAATTACACAACCACATCATTACCTGTTGGTGACTATGATTTCATTGGTCGGGTGGATCCGGGATTGGCAAGCGAATGGCCATTCCCATACATGATTGGACATCAAACAGCTCCATTTTCAATGAAGGCAATGCACCGAATGTATGTTGAAGCAGAGATTATTATTTCAGGTGATAACCCAGTCTATTTCTGGGATGCAACAGTGTTTACCGGCTCAAGTTTCGGAGCATGGCGAGCAATGTATCTATCATCTGGATTGGCAGCTTTTGGTACGGAATTCAACACTGCGAGCCTTGGGAAGCCATGGCCGATGGAGTGGGATGGAAACAAGGCAACTCTACTTGATGAAGCGGCTCGCTTGCGTCCATTCTTGAATCATAATGGTACCCACTGGTATATCACAATGCAGAATGGAGGAGATTTCGATGTTCCGCCTTGTGGACCGATTGATGCAAACGATCCTGATAGCGATGTTCGTTGTGAAATTATTCCAGAGATGGATACTGGTGAAACATTTACAGTTATTGGAAATGTGACAAACCGCACTTTCTTCCCATGGGACCAAGATGCTATGGCCCTACAGGTTGACCTTGACCACAATGGTGAGTTCCAAGGTTCACAAGAAACGGGATATGCGCGTCGTCCAACTATGATGGGTGGAGAAGCAGTATTCAACTACAACTGGTCTTGGTACAGTCAATATGAGGCTGCTACCTACGGAGTTAAGGTTGATTTTACCAATTCAAATTATTATTTCACTGGTAATCAAACCACTGTGTTAGCGCCTACTGGTGCTTATGTCAACATTTCAGTTGTGGGAACAACTGATTTTGATTTGAATACAGTTCCTCGACTATATCGAAATACAAACTCAACAGTTGAAGCACGTCTAGTTGACAATGCTCTGCGACCAGTTAAGAATGTCGCAGTCAACTGGAGTTGGTCAGCAACCGGAGAAATGAACTCATCTGAAACAGACTCAAACGGAATCTTCAGGATTCCAATGAACATATCTTCCGACCACCAACTTGGTAACTTCACAATGTCCTTTGAGTTCCCTGGAAACCCCTTGCTAAAGAGTTCAGCAGTTACCCAAGAGTTTTGGGTGGTTTCTCAAACTTTCATCAACTTAGTAAGCGCTGAGTGCGCTGGTTCTAATGTTTGTGAGAGCGGAGATGTATGGGAGTTCACAGCCCAAGTAACTGACGATAATCGCACGCCAGGTATACGTGACCTAGGCTCATCACTTTCGGGTGATGGAGAAAATGGTGGAAACGTATCAATCATCTTTGAAGGATATGACTTTGAGAATATTCCTCACCGTCAAATTGTAGCAACTTTGGTGCCGAATGCTGGTGTGATTCATTATGAAATCAGCCTAGACCCACAAGCTCTGCGCCAAGACCCAGCATCTTTCCTCCCAGAAGGATTTGGACCAGTTAATGTGATATTACGATTCAATGAGAATCTTCCCAATGAGGGTTGTGAAATAGCCCTTCAGGAGTATCACTTAACTCTTCCAGGACAATGGGACCCATGTACAAATCAACCTGGGAACGACCACTTCCGCCGAGTTTTACGCTCGGATGTTGATGGGTTTGCGATGATAGGTAGAACCGTGTTAGATGTAGATCAACAAATCGTGTATACCTCTGAGACAGACCCCAACACTGGTGAAGTCATTGAAAAGCCAATGGTAGTCACTGGCCGTTTGATAGATGAGTTAGGTTACAACTTGACCAACCGTCAAATCCGCATCTTCTATGAAATGCAAGGAAGCAGTGCAGGACCAGTATCTTGTCCTCCAAGCACAACTGACTTTGGTGGCTACTTCGAAATCACCTGTCCACTACAAGGAGTAATGGCAGGCCAAGCAAGAGTAACTGTTGACTACAACGCGTGGGAGAACAATGACCGTCAACGCTACAAGAACCAAACAGTGACCCATCTATTCCCAGTATTCTCTAACTCAAGTTTAGAGATTACTGCAGTAGGGCCTTACCAGACTGATGTTGACCGTTACACCTTCTCAAATGGTACAAGTTATCCAGTACTTTACCTGAAGGAGTCATTCCACATTGAGGCATTCCTCAAGCAGTCAAATGGACAAGCAATTGGTGGAAAGTGTATCAACATCTATCTCAACCCCGACCAGTTCACACGCCCGATAGCAACTGCATATACCAATGACGAAGATGGTGCAATCACTTGGTTCAGTGGTGACCCAGAGCAGAATCCATCCCGAAAGGGTGTGGAGCCAATGGGTAATGAGTTGGAAGGATTTAGAGTTCTCAGACTTGCTTATGAGCCAGATAGAGATGTGTCAAAAGGTTGTGACAAAGAGTCCTCAGCCGTGGTTAACGGCTCATCAATGGATATCATGGTCTTAGTCCGCTCGAAGGTGGATATGCAATTCAATAACCCATGGGAGAAGATAGATGGATATCAGGAATACGAACAAGTTAGCGGCAGTGTTGCAGTACTTCGTAACCGTATTGAGGCGGCAGTAGCAGGTCAACAGGTGCACTTCGTGTTCCAGTATTGGAATGGTACAGATTGGATCAATGAGTCTTTAGAAATTGAGAGTACAAACGACCGTGGAATTGCTAATTTCTCATACGAATACGCAGGTACGAATTGCGGGGACCAGAAGTGTGATGGAACATGGAGAATTATCGCCACGTTCCCTGAATCCGCTCACTTTGTGGGTGGAGAGGACCTAGAAGGTACGGTTTTCTTGGGAGATCCACTCATTGATGCTCAAGGAGCGGCTTGGTGGACTCAACCAGAGTTTTTGCTGCCAGTTATTCTAGCGATGCTGTTCGCGATGATTATTGGTGCTGTGATGTACAAGCGTTATGCTGAACGCCGCAGAATCAGTATTCTGCAAGGAATTTTGATGGGCACTATGATGCAATTAGAAGTTGCTAACGAGTATGTGGCAGTGATTTTCAACTGTTACAAAGACTTGGTCAAGTTCTTCCGTCAACATGGTTTCATGAAGAAGGTATACGAGACTACAAGAGAGTTTGAGTGGGCTGTTCGTGAGGCACTGCGAGGAATCGCTTCGCCTGCCGAGCTGGATGCATTCTTGTCAATCTTTGAAGAGGCAAGATACTCTGACCACCAGATAACTGTTGGGCACCGTGATAGAGCAATGCAGACTTTGCAAGGAATTACAACTAGTATTGCCCTTGCTCTAGGCGAGCAACAACTCAGCCGAACTACTGACCATGATGCAGATATTCATGGTAACTTGGCGAAAGCTGGCGAGTTCATTGATGCAGAAGGCAATATCAAGCAGGCTGGAATTGATGATAACGACGAGTTGAACAGTTTCAGTCTTTGAAAACCTAATACGATAGGTGAGTTGAAATGACCACGGGAGTGGTCATGGAGCGCATTGATGAGGTCACGCTAGGAGAGCGGCTGAATTGAATGGCATGGAAGTTATTGTTGCGGTTTCGCTGGGCTTAGGTTTGGCGACCGCTTCAGGCTTCCGTGTCTTTTTGCCGCCGTTCCTGTATGGCTTAGCGCTTCGTTTTGACTACACACCTATTGACATCCCCATGGAGGGTGTAAGTGCTTGGATGTCATCGGATATTGGATTGATTGTTTTAGGTGCTGCAATGGTGCTTGAGGTACTCGCGTACTACATACCTTGGCTAGACAATCTGATGGATGCTATCGCATCTCCAGCGGCAATAATTTCAGGCATCGTGCTAATGTCTTCAACCCTTACAGAAATGGACCCAATCGTCCAATGGTCGGTATCAATAATCGCCGGTGGAAGCGTAGCGGGAACAGTACAGATAGGCACAGTTGCTACTCGGGCATTATCAACGATGACAACAGGAGGCATTGCAAATCCAATTGTTTCAACCGTTGAAGGTGGCGCTTGTATTGCGTGCACAATTCTGGCCCTCCTCCTCCCCGTTTTGGCTCTGTTATTCTCTATTGCAGCGGTTGTTTTCTCAATCAGATTTATTGTGAAGCAGAAACAGAAGCAAGAAGATTTTGACTGAGTAAATATGAAGGTACTATTCTATGAAACCAGGGGAAATGGAGAAGGCCATTATCCGAAATCTCTCGGAAAAAACCGGTAGGTCGCTTGAGGAGTGGTTTGTGGTGTTGAGGAATAGTGATTTGTCGGGCAAACGTGAGCTCAAAGAGCATCTCAAGGTTGTTCACAGCGTGGGACATTTTCAGGCCCAAACAATCGTAAAATTCTTCCTCCTCGATTGATTTGGATAGTTCGGATGGGTAGCGATGCGAAGTGCCCACGCAAAGCCCATTCAAACAGCAATTGCATTCACATGGGTATTGGGATAAACCCTTCCGTACCATCCGAATCAATAATTCAATACATAAGAATACTAAAAAAAGGATGAAGTTATCATAAAATTATGAGCAAAACTTTGCGCCCGCTATTAATTGTTTTAATCTTGCTGAATTCATCAGCCATGTTAGTCTCTGCTGAAGATTCCGATGGCGATGGATTCGAGGATGGTTCTGATGACTGTCCAACTGAAATGGGCAGTTCCACAGAAGACCGTTCCGGCTGCCCTGATTCCGATGAAGATGGGTGGTCTGATCAAGGTGACTCATACCCTGATGACCCTACCCAATGGGCAGATTCAGATGGCGATGGATACGGAGACAATCCGAATGGAAATTGGGGCGATGCATTTCCCAATGACCCAACTGAATGGGAAGATTCCGATGGAGATGGATATGGGGATAATTCAGATGGTTGCCCAACTACCTACGGCGAATCAAATGGTTGCCCCGATTCAGACGGAGATGGTGTTTTAGATATGGAAGATGTATTTCCTAGCGACTCCACCCAATGGTCTGATGTTGATGGCGATGGATACGGAGATAATCCGGATGGATATGCGTCGGATACGTGCCCGGATGTTGCTGGGACGTCCTTTAGCCTCTCCATGAGGGGTTGCACCGACATTGATGGTGACGGATACGCTGACCCCACCCCTGGCTTCTCAGTTGCAGATGGGGCTGATTCTTATCCGGATGACGCTACAAGGTGGGGGTTAGATGACGACATGGATGGGTTCGAGGATGGTTCTGATGACTGTCCAACTGAAATGGGTAGTTCCACAGAGGACCGTTCCGGCTGCCCTGATTCTGATGAAGATGGATGGTCTGATCAAGGTGACTCATACCCTAATGACCCTACCCAATGGGCAGATTCAGATATGGAAGATGTATTCCCTTCAGACCCTAGTCAATGGTCAGACATGGATGGCGATGGTTTTGGTGACAACGCAACCGGTTATAGGGCTGATTCTTGCCCAGATGTGGTTGGGACTTCAACGATAGATGTGTTTGGTTGTCCAGATGTTGATGGGGATGGCATCAGTGACATTGACAAATTGCTGTGGGGTGCTAATTCGTTAGATGTGCCGAATGACGGGTATTCGGGAAGTCATCTCACTAATACACAGGAATTTGACATGAGTAAGGAAAGTGCTACAAAATGTGTGATTAGCCAAGGAATCAAAGTGTGTGTGCAATTTGTAATTTTGATTATTGGAGACGTTGATGGCGAAACCACGCTTGATGTTCAAATTAACGATAATTTAGAGGGGACTTCTGATATATCTATTAATTCTGATTTTGATGTCACGAATTCACAATTAAGAATCAAACCAGAATTACGCATTTCCTTTAGATATGATAAGTATGGCGTAGATGAAGATTTTAACTTGTATTTCCCAACACCAAATCGGATTTATCCTGGGCAAACGTATAGTTCTCTTTTGGAACTTTATTACTGGGACGAATATCTCGTGCTTGATGACACATTCAACTATGATGATGAGTCTAATCGAATTGAAATTGCATCTGTAAATTTGGCGCCAATCATTACAGAAAGATGGGAGACTGCGACATCAACGTCTCCAATGGGCAGGGTCGTCAGCACAATTCTTGATGAAACATTCAATTTGAGAATTCCACTTTCAGTAGGATTCTATGTAGACACTACAAGTGAGTACAATACGGTTTCAATCGGAGTCCTAGATGGTGCAAGGCAAATTCAGAGTGATCAACGATGTATTGATGGTTGCACTGCTACAGTCAATAACAACAATACAACATCTTCGCTTTCAGTTTATACTTTTGCCAAAGGCACAGTTACGGTTGATATTGGTGGATATCTATCAATAGGTATTGAAATCGATATGTACCATTGGTTCTCAGGATATTGGGAGGTTAATGCGTATACTAAGTACAGAGATATTGCACAAATTTCATTCCTCAAAGGAAGTTCATCCACCACATTCGACGGGTTGAGCAATACCTACACATTTGCAGTCAGCGGATGTACTAACTCAGATGCTTTGAATCAAAACGTGAATGCTGTGTATGACGATGGTTCGTGTATTTATCCAGAATCAACATCCAAATTAAGTGGTTCAGTAATGCTCTACGCAGGTGCTGGAATAGGAGTCTTACTGTTTGCAATCGTTGTTGTATTATTGTTTTCGAGACGAATCTCAAATCGATCTGATGATGAATTAAGTGGACAAGGAAACGAAGCACCAATTATTGTACCGTCATATTCCCCTCCCCCTTTGCAAACAAGTCCAGATTCGAATATGCAAGGAAATTTGGCAGAAAATGGCTACGAGTGGATTGAGTATCCTCCTGGCCAAGGTGAATGGTACTGGCGTGATCAGAGTACCGGAGAATGGGTGCGTCACGAAGGTTAGCAGCCCGTTCGAGGATGAGGTTGCCCCGGTTATTCGCGAGAGGGGCCCTTTGACATTCAATGTTGGGAAAATGTTGTTCGACTGGTCATTTCACCACCATCCCGCAACGAAGCCGATGGCAAGGCCAACCAATACCACAAGACTCAGCATCTCTCCTATTGATGGCATCCCGAAAACAGGTTCCCCCTCGCACCGAAAACAACCCTTACATTCATCCCCGACGCATTCAATTGAATCGTCATTGTTTTTTCCATTCCCAGTCATTCCCCTCACCATTCTGTGCATAGAATAATGGGGCATATACTTATTCACTCAATACAAACTATCAACTAATCAATTCTGATGGGTTGAGAGGGTCTATCCGAATCCCCATTGAAACAGAATCTGATTTTCAAAGGGCTTTCAGTGCGCCCTTCGATAGGCTACCAACTGTACACCCACTCTAGATAGGGTGTAGAATGCACCAATTCTCCGAGGTTGTTGCCAAAAATTGCGTCAAGTCGCATCTAATGGATATTGAAACGAACACTCGACTTTCCATCGTGCAGTTCAACATCAAACGAAGGCCTTTTTGTCGATTCACCTAGGATGAAGAAGCTGACCATTTGGGCGGTCAAAGCCTCCGTCCCAAAAGGGTCAAAACGAGCACTTTGCTCTAGAATCGCGTTGACCACCGAACCGGAATCTCCAAAGAGCATCAGTCAGGTTTTCCTCGATATGCAGGCCCACACTTCAGTGCCTTATCAGGCCGAACCCACCTGTATATACCCCTCACGACGAAAGGTCATCTTGATCGGCGCCCTCATGCTGCTCTTGCCACTTTCGTCCCAGATGATCAGTGCGAGCAGCTCCACAGGTCAAGATATCACGCCGATTTCGTGGGCCCTTGAGGCCGAAGCCAGCGGCCACATGGGCGATGTCATTGCAATTTCCCATTCAGCGGACGGCCGATGGCTTGCGACAGCAGGCGAGGATGAGCGAGTGCTTGTGTGGGACCGTCAAACCTGGGAGGTCGTGACGAGTTTCGATTGCGGCGTCTGCTGGGGGATGTGGGATGTCGAGTTCTCTCCGGACAGCACTATGCTCGCCGCCACCTCGGACAAAGGTGGCCTGTGGATATGGGACACCACGGAATGGGAGCGTGTGGATCGCAGCGCAGGACGGGAAGGCCGTTCGGTTGTTTTCTCACCAGACTCAAGTGAACTCATCATGACCACGCGAGGGACACAAGATTCAGCTGCCATCGTTGTGATGGATACCACGGACTGGCACATCGTGGAAGACATCAGCCTCAGCAGTGGCTCACCGTACAGTCTGACGCTTTCTCCGGACGGGGAGGAGCTGGCGATTGGCCACACCAATGGATCAATCGGGGTGTGGAACACCGCCGTCTGGAACCGCACCAATCTGCTTGAGCAACACGCATCCCAGGTCACAGCAATCGACTATTCACCGAACGGTAGCCTCGCCGCCAGCGGAGATTTCAGCAGCATACTCAGAGTGTGGAACACTGCGGATTGGAGCCTGGTGGCGAGTGACGATGTGAGTTACGCCTCCATCCATGACCTGAGCTTCACAGATGAAGACAGTCTCGTCATGGCCTACGGCGGCGATCTTGGTCAATGGACAGCGGACCCATGGAGCGAGACCGTACGGCTCCTGGACGGTGAACAACATCAGGTCCGATCTTTGGATTTGAGCCCAGATGGCAATGAATTGGTCGTGGGCGGTGAATCTGGAGACGACTTGCTTCGTCGCATCTCACTGGTCACGGGAGAGGTTCTAGGAACCCTCCAAGCCCATGCGGCAACCGTCCGTGCGATAGCGATCTCAACCGATGGTACGATGGTGGCGACCGCAGATGAGAACGGCCGTATCGTGATTTCGAACGCAGAGACACTTGAGGTGGAGCGCACATTCCAAGGCGACGGCGAGGTCGGTGCCGTGGCCTTCAGCCCCGACGGCGGCTGGTTGTACGCACTCACGGGGCAAGGCCGGGTGCATGTCTGGGATACGACAAACGGTGAGGTGGTTGCGAATCTGTCCACTGGGTCGACGGACCTCGCACCCGATCTGCTCGACCTCTCTTCTGATGGAAGCCTGTTGGCCGCTGCCAATCTCCGTTCCTCCTCCGTGACAGTGTGGCACACATCGAATTGGACCGAGGCCGCTTCGCTGTCCGGGGTCGAATGGCCGCAGTCCATCCAATTCTCCCCCGACGATGCCACCCTCGCCGTTGGAGAAGGCTCCACCAGTATCCAGGGAGGACAGGGGCAGGTCCATCTTTGGTACACTGAAAATTGGACCAAGGAGACCACAATCACGGGCTTCGAGGCTGAAACATTCGTGAGATTCGCCCCCGATGGCACGACCCTTTGGATCTCAACCGCCGAAGGCGATTGGTGGGATCAGACCTATGTCACACAGAGCGTCTCGACCGCCGATTGGACCATGATGGTCACATTCACGAACGTGCACCGCCTGCTTGGAGTCTCCCCGGATGGGTCCCAATTGCTCCATGCCGACTGCGGCGGAACGCTCGTCGATACGAGCGATGGCACGACGATTGACCGTTGTATCGGTGGTTCGTCATTCTCGATTTCTACCTTTGATGACACAGGTACACTCGTGTTCGGCACCGCCTTCCCTGGCGTTCTACAGCGCGTGGGCGGCGACAATGACGCCGATGGGGTTCCGGACGTGCTCGACACCTGTGCCGAAACACCCCCGTACGTGGCGGTGGATGATGCGGGGTGCATCATCTCCGAGGCGGACAGTGATGGGGATGGGGTTGTCGACGCACAGGATCTCTGCCCACTGACCCGTTCGAATGAACCTGTGGACGATGCGGGTTGTGCTGCGCGCCAACGCGATGGAGATGATGATGGCGTGAATGACCTTGAGGACGACTGCCCTTCGAGTACCCTTGGATCCACGGTCGATGCGTATGGATGCGTTGTTGAAGATGGTGGTGCAGATACCACGAATGAGACCAACACCACCTCGGACACCAATAACTCCGAGGGCACGGATGGCATTGAGAATGGCACCGAACCTCCGCTCGACGAAGAGGACCCTTGTGCCAATCCCCCTTCTGATGAGGGCGCTGAGGGTGAAGAGAAATGCCCAATTCATATCGACCCCGCTCCCG
>JYMV01015680.1_pt1 | contig 15701 bp, 2 predicted proteins | sample 338911 | NCBI WGS metagenome assembly JYMV01 (sample SAMN03354496, study PRJNA234377) | hydrothermal vent metagenome | biome: Deep sea; feature: Hydrothermal plumes at the Eastern Lau Spreading Center, Western Pacific Ocean; material: Seawater | place: Tonga | collected 2009 | depth 2000 m m
CAAAAGTTTAACAAGAACGGATCAAAGGAAGAGAAGAGAGAGTTTGCAAAATTTATTGGAAGGCACGTCTTACCAAATTCTACAGTTGCAAATGTTGTATCAAGGCTAGAAATATTTAAGGAGAAAAGAACTGGAAGATATGTTTCAGCAAGCCAAGTTAGAATAGTTACAGAAACACAAAATCTGCCAGTCGAATATCACAAAGATTCTTTGGACTGTACGGAGCCGTTTTATGGACAGCTTGCCAAAAATTTGAATGTAACAATCATTTGTCAGCAAGATGTCATTGAAGACATGTTGTTGTGTTTACAAAAGGGGAAACAGTATTCTCTTGTTGAAATGAATAAGATAATGAGCTTTGTAATGAACAAATTGAGTATATTCAGCGATAAACAGGCAATAATAAAGATTGCAAGGAACATTAGCTTTGTACCAAACGGTCTTGGACAACTGAAGAAAGCATTAGATCTTTTTGATCCTGAAGATGATACATTGACCACGATATTAATTAATTGTGATCACTTTCCGGATGCTCAAAAATGCCCTATCAGTATAAAGCAGTTGAGAAAACTTGGACTTAAATCAGCAGATGATCTGACTGGGGAGGACTTGTTAAAATGTGCGCAACACATTGAGACGACACCACAAGGAACAAGTGCTGAACTACAGTCGGCAAAGATACTAGAATGTCTTCATAAGAAACCATCTCTTCTCCGTTGTCATGTCGGAAACAGGAAATCTATTCTGTCTGATCAACTGTCAAGTGTAGATTTCATTAAACCCAGCAATAGAAGAGATTCATTTCCAGCATCATTGCCATGGTTTAATGGGTCACATACATTTTGCAAGCCGGTGGATCTGCTGGATCCCATGTATTCCAATCTTGTTGGAAGCGTGCAACCAGTTTTACAGCACAATTTTCCTTCCGAGGTATCCAAGACATTCTGTTGTAACAGAAAACCCAGCGTAAAGCGAGTTATAGAACAACTGTTTGTGGTGATCGCATCGTATGAAGACAAGCAAAAACCACAGCTACTACCCTTAATAAGTGACATTTACAATTTTTTAGCAAAGGCCTCTGTTAGCAGCAAAGAACTGTCTTCATTAAAAACAGTCAAATGGATATGGACTGGGTATGGATTTGAAACAATTGAGAATGTTATATTAACATCACAAAGCAATGACATTAGTTTGATTCCATACGTGTATACTCTACCACCAGAGTTCCAACAACTTCAAAACTTTTTCGTGAAGATGAACTGTGTTAAACACCAAACTGATGAACTGTTAATAAGAGTCCTACATACAATTCGAGACAAATACGAAATTAATGTTGCAGATGAATGGGAAGTTAAAACTGACTTGCAGGTGGTTGTCAAAATTTTGAACAATTTGAAGGATAACATAGGTATAAATCTGGAGCGAATTTTATTGCCAGTACACACTCGTAAGACTAACCAGATAATTCTGAAACCTGCGAAGGAATGTAACTACTGTGATGATGAATGGCTCAAAGGAGCAGCGGAAGAAGATGGGGATGAAATTTGTTATGTTCATAAAGACATTCCACACGACACTGCTGTTAAACTTGGTGTTCCATCCTTAACTGACAAACTGTTGGAATTCACAGAAGGCATTGAAGAATGGGGTCAAACTGAACCACTAACAAGGAGAATACACAATTTGCTGAAAGATTATAAAGATGGACTCTCAGTACCAAAAGAGATAGTACAGAATGCAGACGATGCTGGAGCAACTAAAGTTTGTTTTATGTATGATGAACGAGAAAATACAGACTGCAAAACAAAATTATTGGACAACAAAATGGCATCATGTCAAGGTCCAGCTTTATGGGCTTACAACGACGCAGTGTTCACACCAAAAGATCTTGAAAACATTACCAAATTGAGCGGAGCGACTAAAGAAACAGACAATTCTAAAATTGGAAAGTTTGGATTAGGGTTTTGCTCTGTTTATAACTTAACGGATGTGCCCAGTTTTGTTACAGAAAATCATATTGTGATATTTGACCCTCACACTACATACCTAGGTTCTGCTTTAAGAAACAAGAATCAACCAGGCATCAAGATTGATACAAGAACAAATCAGACTGTTTTAAGGCGAATGAGTTCTCAATTTGAACCATATAATGGTGTCTTTGGTTGTAACTTGAATTCGGCGAGAGGAACAACATCATTCAATGGTACATTGTTTCGATTCCCTTTGAGAACTAAGCAGCAACTTCCAAGTGACATCAGTGATACAATATATGATCGTGATGAAATGATTCGTTCGATGAAAATATTTGTAGAAGCATGTGGCAACTTGGTACTATTCACTCAAAATGTGGCTCAGATTGAGTTTTATCACTTATCCAGCAGCGAACAGGATCCATCAAAGGCATCACTTTTGTACAGTATGCACAAAAATATTACTCATAAAATAGAAAGACCATTTGGGAAAAGTCGATACCAAAAGAATGACTTGTCAATACTGAAAGATATGTCGAAAAGTTTAAGCATGGCAAAACAAAACAGTCGACAGACTTTGATGACAGTAGAAATTAGTATTTTACAAGAAATTTCTATTTGCATAGGTTCGAATTTAAAGGATTTTGGAATAGAAGGAAAAGGGTCCAATTCTGTATGGTTTGTGACATGGGCTTCTGGAACAGACAGAAGCAAACAGATAGCATTAAACTCCTTTAAGAAAGGGGTATTGCCATTGGGCAGTGTTGCATGTTTAGTAGAAAATGTAGATGGGAATGTTTATAGAACATGCAATATTGACCAATCACCATTCGGATTTTATCAAACCAGTCATGTCTTCTGCTATTTACCATTACCTGTAGAGACACAGTTTCCTGTTCATATCAATGGATCATTTGCTGTGAGTTCAGACCGACGACGACTTGCTTGTAAGACAACAGATGACAAGGATTCATTTGACAGTGAATGGAATGATGCCCTCATTTGTGATGCCGTTTGCAATGCTTATATTGTATTTCTGGAAAATTTGAAATCTCTTCCAATTGACCCAAATGAGCATTACTATCAACAGTGGCCAATACAAGATACAGTGCAAGGAAATTTTACACAATTGAAAAATTCCTTTTACAGGAAACTTTCAAATGAAAACAAAGAGTATGTTGTTTTTCGACAAGATGAAAAAGCAGTTTGTTTGAGCAAATGTCGATTTTTAGATCCAAATTTGATGGAAACGACTTTTGCTGACAAGGCGTTTGAAATGTGTATTCACTATGTAGAGGGTGATGGCAGATCAATGATGCAACTACCAATTAGTATAGCAAACTGTTTCAGACATGTTGGGTGTGAATCATCAATCAAGAATAGAATTCTAAATGTTGTCACGTTTTATTCTGTAATAGTATTTCCATTTCTCACAGATGACGTATGGGACACTGCAGCGAAAAATCAGATGATTATGTATGCCTTAGACAAAAGTAATTCATGTGAAGAATTATCTGAAATATTGAAAATGCATCGCTGCATCCCAACAGCTCCGAATAAGCACTTCCGTCGTCCTGAAGAGCTTGTCGATAGAAATGGAAAGGTAGGAATGCTATTCACTGAAGAAGATGGACGTTTTATTGATTTATCTGAACCAGCCTATTCCACTTCAGAACGTATCCGCACGTTGGGTAGCCTTGGTATGATTACAGATACACTTTCTGGAAAACTCCTTTTGGACAGAGCTCGTTCTGTGCAGTATCTTCAAGATGTAAATGATCAACAAGCATTGGATCGTTGCAAGAATGTTGTGAAGTACATTGCAGGAAAGCAACAGAATATTGAACAAGATCAGGAAGTACTCAAAGAACTTCAAGACATAAAATTTTTGCCAGTTAAGCGAAAACCTAAAGAGTGGAAATGGAATTGGGGAGGTGAAAAATCAGAATCATCAGATATGTTATCTACCAGACAGGGAGATGAAAGGATTATTTGTGAGTTCGAGTGTCCATCTAAATTATATTGCAAATCAGTATGGGAGCTTGTTTGTTCTTCAAAATCTGTTGTTGATAGAGAACGTCTGCCGTTCGAAGTAAACATGCATCTCCTAAAAATGCTTGGTGTGAAGACAGACGATTCAGTGAATTTACATCTGGTTATGACAAATTTGACATCTATTTGTCAGCTCGCATCTAATGAAGTACACAGTACAGATGAGTTGGAAATTTTAAACAAAGTCACTTTGGCGAGCTATAAATGGATAGACAGACTCTTTAGAAAGAACATGCTCGACGACGAACCGATTGAGAATCTTTCTCAAGTCATGGATATTTACAAAGATGTGAAACTTGTGTTATTGAATGGAATGTTTGTGCAGCCATGTCAGTTGGTAGTTGATATATCAGAGGATTGTAGTCCATATTTGTATGGATTGAATACCGCTTTCCACCTAAGATCTCTGCATGGATTTTTGCAACTACTGCGAATAAATGAGACGTGTTCTAAAAGCACTGTATTGACAGTTTTGGTTTGTATTCATAATAAACATGGATCAGACCCGATGCCCGAAGACACTGTGAAAGTGTATGTAAAACTTTTGAACGTGTTAGTTGAATCGATAAAACTTGATAATTTGACAACCAATGAAGTAAAAGATTTGTACATTCCTGACACAAAAGGTGTTTTAACTCCCATTAACAAGCTATGCGTTGATGAAGTCAGAATTTCCTCAATGGAAACGATGCGATTCACACACCCTAGTATTTCATTTGAAATTGCATTTGCATTGGGAATAAATTCAAAGCGTGAGCAAAAAGTTGAAGAGTGTTCAAAACCAATGGAGATATACTCAAAGGATTTTGGTCAGCACGAAGAATTAGTTACCAGAATTAAGCGTATTTTATCGGGGTATCCATGTGACGTTGGCGTTCTTAAGGAACTGCTTCAAAATGCAGACGATGCTAAAGCTTCAGAGGTACACATTGTAGTAGATTTTTCTCACTATGGGACAGAAAACCTGTTTGCCGATTCATGGGTACCGTTACAAGGACCTGCTCTCCTAGTGTACAATGATAGTTCTTTCTCAGAGGCCGATATAAAAGGTATTCAGTGTCTTGGTATTGGCAGCAAAGGAGACGATCCAACAAAAACTGGACAATATGGCGTTGGCTTTAATGCAGTATACCACTTGACTGATGTCCCATCATTTCTCACTCGTGGAGAAGATGTTGAAACTGGAGAACTGCTTTGTGTAATGGACCCTCATTGTAAATTCGTTCCCAAGTCGACTGCAGAAAATCCAGGAAGGCAATACTTCAAAACTGATGTTTTAAAAGAAGACTATCCAAATGTATTCCGATGTTATCGTGACGATTTATTGATGAAAGAAAAAGGCACGATATTTAGACTTCCACTGAGAACATCCGAATTTGCACCAACATCGAAAATTTCTTCACACGAAATAACAGAGGAGTTTGTAAGAAATTTGATTTCAATGTTTCAAGACGAACTGAAGGAAATTCTTCTTTTTGTTAATAATGTGCAAACAGTACGGTTATCTGAAATAGTTAGTGATCACTTAGAAGAGAGATATGTAGTTAATGTTCGTACAACAGACGCTGATGAGAATAAACGACGAACATTTTACCATGAGATAAAAACCAATTCTCAAAAAATACGTCAGTCTCAGAATCCAGACTGTGTTGCACCATTGGAAGTTAAATACATGGTTGGAGTAAACGACAGTCTTAACATAAAACAGAATTGGTTAATTGTTCGTCGTATGGGGTTTTCTGGAAGACACAAATTGCCTGAAAATGTCAAAGAAGCATATACTGAAGGGGAACTTGGAGTTTTACCAAGAGGGGGCGTAGCCGTGCATATTCCTGATGATCTAAGACACATGGAAGTAACAAATGGACGGATCTTTTGTTTTTTACCACTCCCTCTCGAGACCGGAATGCCAGTTCACATAAATGGACATTTTGTATTGGATCATGAGGCAAGACGGAATTTATGGACTGAGGAACATGAAAGCTACAGATCTGCATGGAATAAGCATTTGATGTCTGATATAATCGCGCCGGCATATGCGTCTGCACTTCATACTTTGCGGGAACATTTGGGTCTTCAAGAAAATTATTCTATGAAAGAAGATGTTCTTCGACAAAAATTGAACGTTTATCACACATTTTGGCCTGATGTTGCTAATGGGAGTAATGAATATTTCAAATTCCTTGCATGTAGTATTTACCAGTGGATATCCATCGCTGAGGAAACACTATTCCCATGTTGTAAATTTGTTGGTACATCAGAGGGTACAATTACATTCTTTCCCCTCAGTTGTAGCGAAATGACATTTCCATGCGTTTTTAACACTTTCAGCGCCAAAACACAATCAGTAGATTCTGCTCTTAGTACTGTCACTAAAGTTGGTGAGAATATAAGCCAAAGACTTGCTGCCTATCAGAGACAAGCACAAGATTCTGAGTACCGAGCAACTGAAAGCAAACAGTGGTTCGATCTTACCCGCATTTGTAAGGATTTAGGAATGAAGTTATTGGATACTCCGTTCAATATTATGTGTAGTTTAGAAAAGGCAAAGGTTGACGTTATTGAAATATCTCCCAACTTTTTAATGTCTTTTTTGAAATCATTTGAAAGTATTGAAGCTGACAAGTGTGACATTTGTGAGATCAACAAATCAGTTGCTACGACAACATTTCAGGGAGTGGAAGATATTTTAATATGTTTACGATATTGTCAACAAAGCCCAACTTTTGAGAATCAAGTAGATGGATTGCCACTTTGTTTAACAGATGATGGTATTCTGAGAGTATTTAGTAAAGAAAATCCAGTATTCTGTTCAAAATTTAGTCATATTTTGAAGGAATCATCAAGCTGCTTTTTACACCTTGAATTGGTTAGTTTGCTTTCGACAAATACTCCGGGATTGAAACAACTGGATATACCTTCATTTTCCGAGCTTCTGTATTACACATTGTCGGCTGAAAAGTACAGAACACATAATCAAGCTGTTGTTTGGGAACCACGAGGTAGTGTTACACCAAACGCATATTGGATTGATGATGTATGGAAGTTCTTAAACTCAACTGTTAGGGATTTTTTCACACAAAGCACAGAACAACAAACATGCAGTCAGGCTACAATTATTAAACAAAAGATTATGCCTCTTTCCCCATGGTGTCTTGTCCCTTGCACAGATGGTGCAGTTTCCAGCAAGTATGACAATTACAAACCAGTTTTACTTCCCATTAACAAAATGGCACATGTTCTTGACATTTCAACATTTTCTGGTGACATGAAGCAATCTTTGGACAGACTTTCACTTCCAAGAGTTGACAACATTGTAGCTACAAGTGATACCATAATATTGAAGGAGACAGTTGCCATCCATGACAACCCGTTATCTCTTCTGAATTATCTTTATGAGTATAAAGATGAAATTCAACACAAAAAGGTGAAATTCACAGACTGTTACGAAATAATGAGCTTTATAACGGAACACCTGGATACCATTATAAAAGAATCTGAAGAGACAATAGTTCTGGATAGAATAAAAGCAATACCTCTGCATGTTAATTTAAACCAACATAATATCAGTATCCAGGGACATACTAGTGTATTAGTCCTGGATAGCATTGTTTCTAAAGATATTGTTCTAGATGGCATAGAATCATGGGCTAGTGAATCGGGAACAATCTTGATTAAAGCATCATTTAAGCTCAAAAAACTTTATGCTAAACTTGGACTTACAAATGAGAACCCACGTGCGATAGAAGTTTATACCAACTATTTACTGCCAAAATTCAGCTGTCTTCCAAGGGATTGTCATTTAGCACACTTAAAGCATATTAATGATAAGCTTTTGGCAAAGTCATTTGTTTTTGACGATCATCAAAAAGACATGATAAAGGTTCTGAAGACTGTTTCATTTGTTCCAGACAAACAGAACATTCTCTACAGCGCATCACATTTCAAAAGCCCATTTAACAGCCTAATGATAGCAATGTGCGATGTTGAAGATTTCCCAAGTGAACCATTCATGGACACCTCATGGCAGTACCTACTAGAACTTGCAGGGATACAGACAGATGTAACAAGAGAAATGATTGTTAAGTTTGCACGCAATATTGAACGCAGCGGGCGAAACGAGATGACCAAAGATATCGAGACAAAATCTAATATGCTTATATTACACATCTTAAATCGACCTGATGTGACAAAACAAAGCATTCTCAGAGAAATTAGCGAAATTTGCTTCATAGTTCCCTGTAGAATTATAAAGTGGAAAAACGATATATTTAAGGAGAATTCTGGGAATTTGATCTGCTATAGTAAGTCTGTACCACAGTCACAAGAGGACCTTTGTTGGACAACTTGTTCAATTCTACCAGATTTTGCAAACCCACAAAAACTTACATGGCTTGGCAGTGGAATGCTGAAACAGATTGTAGATCAATTGAATGTTTATAGAGAACCAGAACTAAGTAATGTTATTAAGCATATGCAAAATGTCAGCGATTCTCTTAAACAACTTGCAGACAACAATCAACTTCGTGATAACCATGTAATAAAGATTAAAGATGTCATGATACAGATATACGCATGGTTGAATAATAAGAAGGAGACAAGTTCAGAGGCAATAAGAAAAGGTCTGTTACACAAGCCTATAGTTTTTCTTCCGACCTATAAGTTGTTCGTAACTTGTGACCGAGTGGTCAAAAGTCTACAAAAACAAGAAGAAATAAAACCGTATTTGATGGAAGTCCCAGAAGAATATGGTGCCTATTTTAAACTTTTTGAAATCTTGGGTATGAACGTCCATGCAAATATTTGCAACTTCGTGAGGGTGTTGGCTCATTTGAAACTTGATGTTGGTGACAAAGATCTACATATTAATGATTTGAAACTTGTACAGAAAGCATTGCAAGGAATTTGCTGTCATCTGGATAATATCACAGAAGACCTTATGAAGGAACTTTCCAGTATGGATGCATTGTATTTGCCGACAAGAGATAAAGTGCTACAAAATGCCGGGTGCATTGTTTTTTCTGATAATAAAGCCTTTGAAGAAAGAGTAGGGGATGATATTGGTATGCCGTACATGATGAGTTTAATGGATCTTGAAATAATATCTTTTGGAACTGTAGCAATATCTTTTAAGAAGCTTCCACAAAAATTACAACCAAACATATTGTCAGATCTGATAAAACCTGAACTAAATGAAGATTCCTTGACAATTACGTATGACGAAAAAGGAAAACAGCTATGTGATTTTATGACATCACCACAGTTTCTGGAAGCTGTTGTAAGAATAGCCGTACATAGTAGAAGAAAAAATCCATATAAGTCAGGAATTAAAGACCCTGACATCGGTAAGATAATTTCCAGCTTAGAACAATTAAAAATTATTCAAGTAGATTCTATTCAGCTGAAATTAGTATTCAATGGCAAGCCTGTGGGATTTAGTGAAAGAAATAGCTACTTCTATACAAAGGAAATTGAAAACAGTGGTAAAGACCATGTATTACTCTGTGCTTTCAAAAACAAACCACTAGAAAAATGGCTAGTATACAATTGTACAACAATTGGGATGTCTCTCAGGAAGTGTACAGATAATGAATTTGATGATTTTCATGGACTTTTATTTAAAGTACTCCACTATATCAAAAATCCAGATGATATATCGAAAGCTTTAGATGAGGAGGAAATTCCCCAATATTCAATAGCAAATAAATGCACTACTTCTATATTTCCGCCAGCAGGCACCACTGTTCACCCTGATTGGCACTGCTATCTTGACAACAGTTTTGTAGATTTTGATAATGGCGAATACGTAGCATTGCTTTTAAATGAAGAAACAATGGAAGGTGACACCTTTAGACCTGCTTTATATATCTATGCTATTATCGTAGAGAAATGTGACGCTACACCTTCAGGGTCTATTCTTGAGCGTACTCGTTGTGTGTATGATTTAGATGTCGGAATGAAGTGTACAGAAAAGAAGAGAGCATATGACCTATACAAATTTAATCGTAAGACACAAGAGACATCAACAGATTTAGCGCCTTTCTTGGATATAGCCGATGGACCAAAAGATGATCGAAATCTTGATGACATTTTGAGAGAAGTAAAAGAATTAATAAAAGATGCATGGACACGTCCTGAGGACGAAAGAAAAAAGGTTATAAAACGACTGTACAAGAAATGGCATCCTGATAAGAACCATGGCAACGAAGCTGTTGCAACCAAAGTATTCCAGTTCATTAAACAGATCGTATTTAGAATGGAAAGTGGTCAAGACATTGACACTGACAGTTCTAGTCATTATGAACCTCCGAACGATTCGTATTTCAGATCGCATTTCAGAACTTGGGATCAAGATGCTAGACATGATACAAACCGGAATAAAAGAAGAGGCCGGCGTGGGCGCTCATCTAGAAACGCAAGACGACAACCGACAGAGCCAGTACCATCGTATCATGAAGGAAGACAGTGGATGAAACAGGCAAAGGTTGATCTCGTTGGGGCAACAGAATTCCTGCCACGTGCTGAAACTGGCCCGAATTTCAACTTGATTTGTATTATATGCTACCAGGTAAGACATGTGCAGTACTTGTATGTTCCCGCTGCTAATGAAAGGGGCTTTAAGTTTTATCCATGTCCATACGTCCATTCGTCCCACATTTATTTTCCACTCAATAACTAGGGTTACCCTTATGCAAGTCATTTGAAATTTATACACATGGTAAGGGAAAATAAAAGTAAGGTCGGAAAAGTTTAATAAAACACAAGCCGTAAATCGTAGAAGGACATATAAACACAGTGGCAAAAATTAAAACGACAAAAGGACAAAAAATTATCTACAAAACATTGCACAGAAAACTAAGGATGGAGCAATACAACCCCGAATAAAAACCAGGATTGAACTCATGTGTTCCGGAAGGATAGACAGTTCCTGCTCCATATTTGGGACCTGTCGTGTTACTCTTGTTACAAACACGGTGATAAGTTACTTCAACTTAACCACTAGGAACCCTTGGTTCAGTAGCTTCCTTCTTAACAGCAACCCTCTATAAAGTAAATCATGATAGGAACCACAAGCGCTGGACTATCTAACTCGTATGATTTTATTTGTGATTTTGTCTTCTTGCCGTCCTGAAGTTATTCCCCATGTTTTACCCAAAAATACCAATTTCTCTGGTTTCATTTCAATAATTCTAAGTTCTCTTTTGCAGATCTTTTGAAATTTATTCACAATGCCAGGTCCCACTTTTTCATTCTGGAGTTACACCACTTGATTTGTGGAGAAAAAATCTCATGTTTCTGCTCAGTTACGTAATTTCAATGTATTAAAACAATGTTTTGACCACATTAAACAGGGCAAGTTCGAATTTGATTTTTATTCTTTTTATGATTCTTGTGTTTTGTCCCATAATTGACAAATATATATATATATATTTTTGATTTCCATGCTCTAACTTTAGTTTACCATTGACAAATGTTTTGAAATTTTTGCACAATGTTTTTTTTTTCCAACAGGCCAAAATCGAATTTAGTTTATATTCCTTGTATATATATAGCTATGTACTTGTTTATTTTACCTCTAGACAGAGGCATCAGTGTCATATGGGCACATTCTTCCATTTTTCAATATATTGGTTAAGATGCTTGAAATAAACCAAAAATACAATATAGAGATTTGCTGTTGGTAGAACTATAGATTCTTTTCCTCCGTAACACCTGACTCACGGTTTTTGTAATAGTTCGTTTTTCCAAGATTTTGTTCTTTTGTTTTGTTTTACCTTAATGTGTGTACTGTTGTTGTGTATGTTGTTGTGTATTTATATGTGAGTCGTACCTTTATATCACTTCGGTATTTTGTACTTATACCGACAAGGGGAAATATAATTTACCCTACATTGATCATATACAACTTGTGCCTTCTACAAAAAAGACAACTTGGACCGTCTATGAGACAATTCTGACCATCTAAAAACACTGCTGACCGTCCGAAAAGACATATACGGTCTAACACAGGTAGAGGTGCAAGATCGTAAAATCTGAGATACCCACCGATAAGATTTGAATCTTACCCGAGGGTTTCTGATATTTTACGATCTTGCACCTTTAACTGTGTTTGACTCTTTTTTTTCACCTCTTTCTACCATGTCAGTGTTTGTTTACTTTTTGTACATAAAAATTACCTCTAAATTCAAAGAAAAGTAGTTCCGGAAAATGCGAAATGTGAATAAAATATTGTTTATGTATTTATAGCTGCAGTAGCATTTAAGGATACGATCTCTATATTTTATTATGAAATACATATAAAATACTGCCAAGACATGGATGTATATCGATACATTGACAGTTTACTTCAGCAATGGAATATTATATTCTTATAAATATTTCACTGATGGTGCGGTTCTTCTCCTTTGTAAACGGTGCGAGTTGTCTTCGAATCGAGTTGTCCCATATTCATATGTACACGTCTAAGCAGTAATAAATAATAATCCTTACCTTGGTGTTGGGTGGAAACACTACAAGAAAGAAATCATATTATATTGCAAACATCTAAAAAAAAAATGTAATGAAAATGTACCTATTTATAATGAAGTGTAATATTGAGATTACATCATATTAGTAATGCTTTAAATAAACGTTAGAAAAAACCGAGGTGGCAACCAAGAATGGACAGTTCAAAGATACAGGTAACATTGAGCACAAGACACAGAACGAAGACAAACAAAGCAAAATACACAGAAAACAAATGAGATTAGCAATACAGACTCCCACTAAAAATAAAACGGTCGTGTATTCAGGTGTTCGCGAAAGGTAAGCAGTTTCTGCTTCTAATAAGCCTCCTGTCGTGTTACTTATCACTGTGACATGTACAATTATTATTGCAGTCCGTGGAAAAGGCATTGAAAGCCATGCATTACCAGAGAGATTCAAACAAAGTTCCTGGAACAAATATCTTGACCAACTTGTTAGTAGGTCTAGATACAGAGGTTCATGTCTTGGTCAACAGATTCACAGAGCTAGCTGGCACTCTTGAAAGAATGATGTATCCAGACCGTCTTAGTATTCCGCGGATACCCTCAGATATGTATAACAGAACAACTGCAACAGAGGTGGTAAAAAAGACAAAGGAAATATTGGATCTCATATCGGATAGATTATAACTCATTATTTTGGTATGTTTCTTTTTTTAATTTTATATTGAACTTTAAGTATATAAATCAGTATTTTGATATGTTTCTTTCTTTAATTTTATACTGGACTTTAAGTTTAAAAATCATTAATGTTCTATGATTGAATCACTGGACTACATATCAAATAGAATATCTATATATAATATAGTATTGGATTTTATATCGTATATCAAGACTATTAGGTATTAATTTGGTATACTTCAGGCTATTAATTGATATTGTATGTCATACTGGTAGGTTTCAAGTTGCCTTTTTGTTGCTTAATTATTTGTCCTGCAGCTTCTTCATTTGAAAGAAGATGATTTCAATGTTGCATTTATTCATATTAGAAACATTCATTTGAAATGTGTTATGAATGCATGGATGAAGGGAAACGTGTGTTATTAAGTTCAAATCTACAGTATTTCACCCATATCGTGTATCACATTACTCTGGTACAGATTGATGTCCTTTTATCATTGTAGCGGACAATAACTAATGTTCTCCCTCGGGCATAGGTGACCTTGGCCGATTTTGACCCTCCTGTTTAATAATACATAACTGTTCAATTTTTACTTATTCAAAATTGCAATTTGCATAATTTGGATTCAATATTCAAAAGGGGACAATTGTCTCTGAAAAATATAGACGAATCTGTATTAAGAGGTCTTAAAAGAGGTTCTGGTCATATTAAATTGTCTATGACAGGACAATAAAAAAGTGATCTTTTAATACAGGTGACTGTGTAATATGGGCTGGTTTATCTGTAATAATAATCATTATAAGCAAAAATATGAATCGATTGAACATATTCTTTTCTTATTTTAGACACATATGAAAAGGGAAATAATCTAAAGATGGACATGATATACCATAATGAGTTCAGAGAATATCCTTACAACAGATGTCACTGTATCCATATAACTGATTTTTTGTGTTTTTATTTGTTTTTTATTTATTGTTTTGTGCTAATTTTACTGAGCACTTCTTTGTATTAAATACTTTATTTTATTAACAGTAGCGTAGCATTCAAGACCATCACGTTTTTGTACAATAAATCTTCTTTTTTATAGTTTTTATGGGAAATTATCTTCAATTGTTAGCAAACTATGTGTATATCACATTGCATTTCATTGCATTATTCATTCAATATGTAATAACAAAGTTTATCCTAAATAGTTAGAAGTTAAACATTTGACCAGTTCGTAGTAAATTTTGGCTTAGTGATTATCTTGAATACTCGTCTATTCTGAATTACAATTGTTGGTACCTTCGATCTTGACACAACGAGGTTTGCCAGTTTTTCATTTACATCATGACGGTCAGTTTTATTGATGCAGTATAAACACTGATTATATTGGTACATATAATCCCATCTACAAGCTGCTCATGCACAAATTTTACCAAAATCCGATAGTGAAATAGCTATTCTGAAAGCCAATTGTTCAGTATAAAATTGTTATCAATAATCATTATTTTGTCACAGGTGAGGTAATATTTGATGATGGAGAGGTTTGAAAATACTTTATGTGACTATATAGAATATAAAATGTATATTTGTAGGGTTAAAATTTTAATTTTGTATATATAATCAATTAAAATATTATATATACAAAAATGTATGTATATGACTATATGGATACTTTCAATATTGAAAACACAAATTTGATGTTTAGCTTTGATAAATGCTTTTCTTCTCAAATTCTTTAAAATCTATGTTATATGTATGGACAACTTGGCTATTGTAGCTATATTATGTCATATTTGTATTTTATCATTAATTTTCTATTTAATATTGTGTTGTCTATCAAAATTGTAAGTATTTTTTTACTGTTTCTTCTGATTGGTATTCTATCACATACTGACTGCCTTCAAACGGTTGACTGATCTTTTGTTCTGTTTCTTCTGAATGGTATTCTATCACATACTGACCACCTTCAAACGGTTGACTGATCTTTTGTTCTGTTTCTTCTGAATGGTATTCTATCACATACTGACCGCCTTCAAACGGTTGACTGTGATCTTTTGTACTGTTCTTTCTAAGTGGAATTTTACCTTTTATTTTTTATAGTGCTCCCTCTAATTGGTGTGAAACCTGTTTGTGTTGTATTGTCTCTGGATTGTACATTTTTGTAGTGGTTTGCATTTTATCTTATGATTTGTATTGTTTATCTGGTATTTGTGTAGTGGTTTGTATTTTATCTTATGATTTGTATTGTCTATCTCGTATTTTTGTAGTGGTTTGTATTTTATCTTATGATTTGTATTGTTTATCTGGTATTTTTGTAGTGGTTTGTATTTTATCTTATGATTTGTATTGTCTATCTGGTATTTTTGTAGTGGTTTGTATTTTATCTTATGATTTGTATTGTCTATCTGGTATTTTTGTAGTGTTTAGTATTTTATCTTATGATTTGTATTGTCTATCTGGTATTTTTGTAGTGGTTTGTATTTTATCTTATGATTTGTATTGTTTATCTGGTATTTTTGTAGTGGTTTGTATTTTATCTTATGA
>JYMV01041896.1_pt1 | contig 15701 bp, 9 predicted proteins | sample 338911 | NCBI WGS metagenome assembly JYMV01 (sample SAMN03354496, study PRJNA234377) | hydrothermal vent metagenome | biome: Deep sea; feature: Hydrothermal plumes at the Eastern Lau Spreading Center, Western Pacific Ocean; material: Seawater | place: Tonga | collected 2009 | depth 2000 m m
TCAACCATTTACCCAAACTCGACCTGGCAAGGGACAAGGTATGGTCGAGATGAAAGAGGGGGACATATTATCGGGTGATTTTTCCTGGTCCTTTGATTCAGCTCAATGAGGTTAAAAAGAGTGGTTTGAAACAATCTTATTGTCATTTTTGTTTGTTTGGACCTAGAATTATATTCGAAGCAATGGTTATTAGAAAGCATAGTTAGAGGTAGAAGGGGGAAAAAACTAATTGGATCTTTCTACACTTTGAAAATGGATAAATCAAGGTTAACAGCAATACTAACATTACAGGTAGTTTTATCAGGTTTACCTCTCACTCAGGAACAAAATAGGCCAAAAACCAAAGATCAAGAATGGATTCTATTATTTAACGGAAAAGATCTTACTGGTTGGCAACAACTTAATGGACGAGCGACTTATACTGTTGAAAACGGAGAAATTGTGGGAACTACTATTGCTAATTCTCCGAATAGTTTCTTATGCACAAAACAGACAGTCAGCGATTTTATTCTAGAGTTTGAAATTATGGTAGATCCGGACATCAATTCGGGTGTTCAATTCAGAAGTTTAAGTGAGGAAAGCTACAATAATGGACGGGTCCGGGGTTACCAGTTTGAAATTGACCCGAGTCCTCGTGCTTTCAGCGGTGGTATATATGATGAAGGAAGAAGGGGGTGGATGTATCCACTTTCACGCAATCCAAAAGGGCAAAAGGCCTTTCAAAACGGTAGATGGAACCACTGTCGGTTAGAAGCAATTGGATCCAGCATTAAAACTTGGATAAATGGGATTCAATGCGCCAATCTTACTGATAATTTGACCAGTGAAGGGTTCATTGGTTTGCAAGTCCATAGTGTTCCCGAAAGGGATGTTGGCAAAAAAGTAAGATGGAGAAATATTCGTATCAAAACCGAAAACCTGGAGGCTGAGAGAAGAGAACCTGATCCTAAGGTACCTGAACTGAGCTACCTGATAAATGCATTAAGCAATGGCGAAATTCGTCGTGGTTGGCGGTTGCTATGGGATGGAAAAACCTCAAAAGGATGGCGGGGGGCCAAACTAGATCATTTTCCTGAATCAGGCTGGGAAATCAACAACGGTGTTCTGACAATTCATGGTACAGAAGGTAAAGAAGCAACCGGACCTGGAGATATTATCACTGAAGAACTTTTCCGTGAATTTGACCTCGAATTACAATTTATGATTACTGAAGGCGCAAATAGCGGGATAAAGTATTTTGTAGATGCCGAATTAAACCGGGGAGAGGGTTCAGCAATAGGTTGCGAATTTCAGATATTAGATGATAATAATCATCCCGATGCCAAGTTGGGTGTAAAAGGAAATAGAACATTAGGATCGTTATATGATCTCATTTCTGCAGAAAATCTTTCCGTCCTGGGTAGATCTAAGCAATTTAAAGGAATAGGAACGTGGAATAATGCGCGTATAGTGGTGAATAATGGCAACGTTGAACATTGGCTCAATAATGAAAAAGTGGTTGAATATGACCGCCATTCACAAATGTTCAAAGCTCTTGTTGCTTACAGTAAGTACAGCAAGTGGTCTGGATTTGGGCAGTGGGCACAAGGACATATATTATTGCAGGATCATGGAAATACAGTTCACTTTCGAAGTATTAAAATAAAAAAGTATTAATCAGATAATTCTATTTTAAGGATCTACTATGCAAACAGCTAAACATTCACGTCGAAATTTTATAAAAAAGGCAACGGCTGGGGCAATGGGAATTGCAACGTTATCCGCCCGTAGTTATGATAATATTCTTGGAGCGAATGACAGGATAAATATTGCCATTGTTGGACTAAACGGGCGCGGCCAGGGCCATATCAGGGCAGTTGCAAATACCAAGAATGTAGCTATTAAGGCTATTTGTGATGTTGATAGCCGCGTTCTCACAAAATCTGTTGATACTATCAACAAATGGACTGGAGCAAGTCCAAAGACTTTTGGAGACATACGCAAACTATTGAAGGAAAAAGACCTTGATGCCATTACGATTGCTACTCCCGACCACTGGCACACCCCAATGGCGATGATGGCGATGCAATCAGGCAAACACGTGTACTTGGAGAAGCCATGTACGTTTAATGCCCAAGAAGGTGAATGGTTGGTTCAATCCAAAAACAAGTATGGCAAAGTACTTCAGATTGGGAATCAACAGCGCTCGGCCCCAACATCCATCCAAGGTATCGAGGACATAAAAAATGGTATTATTGGAGATGTTTATTTCGGAAAAGCATGGTATGCAAATACAAGAGGAACAATAGGAGCCGGTAAAAAAGTAATGGTTCCCAAGTGGCTCGATTGGGAAATGTGGCAGGGACCTTCGCCTCGAACAGATTACAAGGATAATATTGTTCACTATAATTGGCACTGGTTCTGGAACTGGGGTACAGGAGAGATCAATAATAATGGTTTACATGAAATCGATATTTGTCGATGGGCCTTGGGTGTGGATTATCCAATTAGAATTACTTCATCGGGAGGCCGTTACAGCTATAAAGATGATTGGCAGTTTTATGATACCCAAGTTGCAAGTTTTGAGTTTGAGAAAAATAAAATGATTACCTGGGAAGGTCGAAGTTGCAATGGCTTTGCATATTTTGAACGTGGACGTGGTGCAACGATCCATGGTAAGGAAGGTACCGTTTTATTAGATCGCAATGGATATTCAGCATATAACAAAAAGGGTGGGCTTATTAAACAGATACTCGAAAAGGAACAATCAGCTACAACGGATAAGGTGGGTGTTGGTGCCTTAGATTTGATTCATATGGAAAATTTTATTGGCGCTATTCGCAACGGTGATAAGCTTAACTCCCCGGTTGAGAAAGCGGTAATTAGTAATTTGATGTGTCATCTGGGAAATATTGCGCAGAAATTTGAAAGAACGCTAAATATTGACAACCATACCGGTAAAATATTAAATGATAGAGAGGCAATGAAATTATGGGGTAGAAGGTATGAAAGGGGTTGGAAGCCTTCGGTTTAATTCAAATGCATTAATTTAATCGCATTTAACAGACAACAATAATGAAACGAAGAAAATTTATAAAATTGGGCATAATTGGATCTACAGGTTTACTGACATACTCATCAGGATTAACCAAAAGAAAGGCTCCGAGCGATACATTGAATATCGGGGTTATTGGAACCGGGGACAGGGGACAGGCACTTCTTTCATTCATAAATAAAACTGATGGAATTGATGCAGTAGCCTGCTGCGACATTCTACCGTTCCGTTTGGAAGCAGGATTGGCAATAGCTTCAAAATCCGGAAAAGTGAAAGGATACGAGAACTATAAAAAATTACTGGACAGTAAAGACATAGATTGTGTGTTCATATCAACTCCATTCAGTGAACATGGATATATGGCAATCGATGCCTTGGATGCTGGCAAACATGTGTATTGTGAGAAAACGATGGTAAAAGGGATAGAAGAGACCAAAAAGGTGGTAGACAAGGTTTCGTCTACGGGAAAAATCTTTCAGACCGGACATCAGTGGCACAGCTCAAGGCTGTATACCCACGTAGTTGAGAAGATTAAGAAAGGCGATCTTGGAGAAATTGCTGCCATTTCGTGTCAGTGGAACAGAAATGGTGACTGGAGACGAGAAGTACCCGACCCGAAATGGGAACGCCTAATTAACTGGCGTATGTATAAAGAATATTCCGGAGGGTTGGTTGCCGAATTATGCTCTCATCAAATGGATATTACTAATTGGATGCTTGGAAGTCCTCCCACCAAAATTATGGGAACCGGTGGCATAGACTATTGGAAGGATGGCAGGGAGACCTATGATAACGTCCACATTATTTGCGAATACCCATCTGGTGTTAGAGCGAAATTTACCTCACTAACAACGAACGCCCTTGGGGACTACCAGATCAAAGTATTGGGTAAAAAGGGTACAATTACACTTGACTATACGGAAGCTTGGTTTTATCCGGAAAAAAAGGAAGACCCGGAAAAGGGTATTATAGATGGTATAACGGGAGCATCCGTCAAATGGGATGAAGCGAAAGGATATCCAATTGAGATTGACCATATAGATCCAACACTTCAGGCAATAATCGATTTCAGAGATAGCGTCATCAATAATACAAAGCCAATTTCCAATGAATTAACAGGGGCACAGGCTGCCATCATGGTGCAAATGTCGCTTGATGCTATTGAAAACAGCTCCGTATTGAATTGGAAAGACGCTTATAATCTGTAAGACTGGAATTTAATTTATAAAACCAAAGCGGGGCACGATACTCATTGATTGTAACTGCTTCACAATGCCTAAATAAGTTGAACTCTAACACGGATGATATCCAGCGGGAATTTGCTGATATCTACGGAGAGCAATTGACCGTGAATAATGAACGACTGAATGCCATCACTAAACTGGTTGAGCACTTTATCAAAATCTATAACGAGAAGAAAAAAATAATAATTTCAAGAGCCCCAGCTCGTGTGAATTTAATGGGGCGACATATAGATCACCAAGGCGGGTACGTTAACACAATAGCCATTGATAAAGAAATCTTACTCGCAGCATCACCACGCAATGATAATATTATTAATATAAAAAATGTGAATTCTACACAATTCCCAGCTAGAGAATTAAAACCCAATACATTACTAGATATTGCAACATTTTCGGATTGGGAAACATTTGTAAGATCAAGCCAAGTTCAGAATTTGAACAAGTCTATTCCGGATGATTGGAGCATGTACATTCTTGCAGCTTTTTATCGCTTACAACTCCATTTCCCGGATGTTCGACTAAAAGGGATAGATTGTATTTTCAGTGGGAATATACCCGTTGGATCAGGACTATCATCCAGCAGTGCCCTTGGAGTCGCTTTTTCGCAAGGACTTCTTACACTTAACAATATTCACATCTCAAAGAATCTGTTGATTGAAATGATTGGTGAATCTGAATTATTTGTTGGATTTCATGGAGGGAAAGCTGATCCGGCTGCCATTATTACCGCTGCAAAAGGGATGGTATCTACCATCGGATTTTTCCCACTTCATATTTCATCCAATACACCAATGCCTGAAAATTTGAAAGTAATTATTGGTTACAGTGGTACAGCTGCAAAAAAAGTGGGTAGTATAAAAGATATTTTTAACCAACGAGTTGCGTGTTATAGACTGGCGATGATGATCTTACGCCAACAGTGGGGGGTGGCAAAAAATGTTCACCATTTACGTGATCTATTACCTCAAAGATTAAATGTCTCTGTAAAAAATGTCTTTAAGGCTGTTTCTAGTTTACCCGTTTATCCAACTAGAGAAAAGATCACCCACATTTTGGGTGATGATCAGAAAGAATTATTGATCGATATCTTTATGACACATAAAGATCCCGGTACTTATGACCTTATTGGTGTAACTCTTTTTGGATTAAGTGAATGTGCCAGAAGTGAGTCTTTTCATAAAGGTCTTTTAAAAGGTGATCTCAATGAAATAAAGAACATCATTGATACCAGTCATAATGGTGACAGGCTATTTTCATTTAACAATCGTGGCGATTGTGTTGATTTCGACCACTCTGTGACAGTGGGTCATCTTGCGGAAATGGAAGAAAATGAAACACCCCTCACTTCCATTCCAGGGAATTATGGCTGTAGTACAAAGGGAATAGACCAAATGGTAGATATTGCTAATCGTGTCCCGGGAACGGTTGGCGCCCAACTTGCCGGAGCTGGTATGGGAGGGAATATTACCATTTTGGCAAAAGATAATTATGTAGAACATGTCCTGCATGAACTACGGGATCAGTATTATCAACCCCAAAACATTCCATTTGATGCACACATTTGTTATCCAATTTCAGGTGCCTCTGTATTGAGAACTCTCAGATAATGAATCTTGAAAAGAATAGATTTGCTGTCATTTTATGTGCGGGATATGGCACACGGATGTATCCACTAACAAAGAACCAACCTAAGCCTTTGCTCCCGGTGGGGGGTAAGCCTGCTTTAGATTATTTAATAGAAGAGATAATGAGTCTGCAAGAAATAAATAATATTTATATAGTAACCAATGATCGGTTTTTTAAACACTTCATTGAATGGGAAACTAATTGGGATAATCCGATGAAGAAAATGGGCAAATCCATTCATATAATTAATGACGGGTCAACATCTAATGATAATCGGTTAGGAGTAGCTAGGGATTTGGATTTTGTTTTTCAACAGACTTCCCATTTCTCTGAAGTTCTTGTAGTAGGAGGAGATAACATCCCCCTTTTTGGGTTAAAAGAGTATTGGTTATCATTTTTGAATAGGGAAAATCATTTTGTCATGGCATTAATGGATGAGGATAAGGAGCGTCTTCGCCGTACAGGTGTCTTGTTGCTCTCTGAAGAGAATCAGGTTTTACGTGTATACGAAAAACCAACCAATCCGCCATCAAATCAATTTTGTCCCCTCTTGTACTTCCTGAAGTCGAGTGCTAAACACCAATTAACAAAATATTTGAGTAATGAAAGGGCAAACAATGAACTGGGTAATTTTGTTGACTATTTGTGCCAAGTGGAAACAGTAAATGCATTTTTCCCTGATAAAGGTCGTTTAGACATTGGAGACATGGAGTCATATAAACAGGCTGACGAAATAATTAAATCTTTACTCCTGTAGTAGTAATTGACTGTATTACATATAACTGACTTTATAGTATTGATCCTTTATTTTTTGGGGATTACTGTCATTGGTATCTGGTCTTCGAAAAAGATCAAGACTGTTGGTGATTTTTTTATGCCACGGAAATTTGGAAAATTTGCTTTAATCATGCATGGCTTTGGAACTGGAACTCATTCAGATCAGGCTGTTGGTGTTGCATCCAAAACATTCAGTAGTGGTTTATCAGGGATTTGGTATCAATGGTTATGGCTTTTTGTGACACCCTTCTACTGGTTGATCGCACCGTTACTTCGACGATTTCGTGCTATAACTATGGCTGATGTTTTCGTTGCAAGATACGATCAAAGTGTGGGGATGTTATATGCGTTCATAGGCATGATAAATCTGATGGTGAATATTGGTCTCATTCTGAAGGGATCCAGTGCCATTATTTCAGCAACATTTGGGGAGGCAATATCCTCCTCAACCATTATTGCTGTCATGACAATCCTTTTTCTAATATATGGTATAGCAGGAGGGTTGACAGCGGCAATTGTCACTGATTTTATCCAGGGGATTCTAACGGTTATTTTTTCGTTTTTACTTCTGCCATTTGTTTTAAGTGCGGTCGGTGGCTTAGAAGGAATGCATCGAACCATTACTGATCCAAATATGTTTTCACTTATTGCTCCTGAAGAAATTGGTATTTTCTATATTGTCGTTATTTCCATCAATGGATTGATTGGGTGGGTAACGCAACCACACACAATGGGAAACTGTGCAGCGAGTAAAACTGAAATGGATGGCCGAATTGGAGTTACATGCGGAAATTTTATCAAACGTTTTTGCACTGTGGCATGGAGCCTGACCGGCCTGGCAGCGGTAGCTTATCTGGCTGGAAACAACATTGATCCTGATAAAGTGTATGGTTTAATGGCTCGCGACTTTTTACCACAAATCATGCCGGGACTTTTGGGAATTTTTCTGGCATCACTATTGGCATCAGTTATGAGTTCGTGTGATTCTTTCATGATCGCATCTGCGGCGCTTTTTACTGAAAATATTTATCGTCCCTTCATGCCAAAAAAATCATCTAAACACTATATTCAGATTGGTCGCATCACATCATTAATAATCGTTATAGGTGGTGTTAGTTTTGCCTTCTGGCTGCCTGGTGTTGTGAAAGGATTAGAAATATTCTGGAAAATCTCACCTATGATGGGAATCGTTTTTTGGCTCGGCCTATTTTGGCGCAGAGCAACGGTTGCAGGTGCCTGGGCTGCGACCTTTTCCGCATTTTTTATGTGGTGGATAACAACCCAGCCGACATTTATTTTATTAATCGGATCATTACCCATTGCGGACAATGCTCGATTTGTTGTAGAAAAGGCTACAGGAGCTGAAATCTATCTCCCCTGGCAGATGATATTTTATTTAATCACAGGAATCTGTACCGGTATAGCTGTCAGTTTGTTTACTCAGCCTATTGAAAACCAAAAGCTGGATAATTTTTATGCTTTGGTTCGAACACCTGTATTAGCCAATGAATCTTTCATCAGTAAACCTTGTACAATTCCAGAAAATGTTACTGTTTCAAAAGCCAAAAAACTATTTTCCATCAATAATTTGGAAATATTAAGACCTTCAAAAATATCCATTATTGGGTTTATCGTCAGTTGGGTTTTTGTTGCAATATTAGTTGGATCAATGTTTGCTATTGCAGGTGGATAATTGTCCGAATTCCAAAACATTAGATTGAGCAGGATGGACACACTTCAATTTCAACTCTATGTTTTTCAGCCTAATTCCCAATCTCAACTTGGAAAGTGTCAAGGTATGTTGGCAAACACTAGACAACAAGTAAATGATATTTAGACACACCTATATCAGATTATTTCCCTCTGTGATCTATTGTCTGCTATCTTCAATTGATGGACAGACCTTTTCTGAATCCATACAGAAAGAGATTCAGGCAATAATGAATGGCCCACTTCCCACAATCGAAATTCAAGGGGAAACACAAGAGAGGAGAGGTAGCAGATTATTTGTGGATCAGGAAACATTCGGACAAACAGATGGAGGAGTTAGTGTTGATCTATTTACTTTAACAAATAACAATGGACATACAGTCAAGATCACCAACTATGGTGGCATTATAACGTCCCTGTTAGTGCCAGACAAGAATGGTAATCTTGAAGATATCGTACTGGGTTTTGATGACCTCCAAAGTTATCTGGACGGTCATCCATATTTCGGAGCCATCGTAGGAAGGTACGCCAATCGAATTGGTGGAGGGATATTTGAATTAGAAGGAGTGCTATATAGTCTGGCTGCCAATGACGGAAATAATCATCTCCATGGAGGGATAAAAGGATTTGATAAGGTGGTGTGGGATCCAGAGCCGTTCAAGGGAGAAAACGAGGTAGGAATTAAACTAAGTTATCTGAGTAAAGATATGGAGGAGGGGTACCCCGGGAATCTCAATGTCAAGGTGACCTACAGGTTAACAAATGAGAATCAACTGATGATCGATTATCTTGCCGAAACCGATAAGGCTTGTCCAGTGAATCTAACCCATCATGGGTATTTTAATTTGACAGGAGGGAAACAAAACATTCTGAACCATGAAATAATGATCAAAGCCAGTAGCTATGTTGTCATCGATAAAAACCTTATTCCCACGGGAGAAATTCGTGATCTAAGAGGAACTGAAATGGATTTCACACAGCCAAATACGGTGGGATCAAGAATTGACCAAATTAAAGGAGGATATGATCATTGTTATGTTATTGATGAGAAACCAGGACAGATGAGTCTTATTGCCAAAGTGCATGAGCAAACAAGCGGTAGGGTCATGGAAGTCTATTCTACTGAACCGGGTGTACAATTCTATTCTGGGAATTTTCTTGATGGAAGCATTATTGGCAAGCACGACATTGTTTATAATAAGTATTTTGGTTTCTGCTTAGAAACACAACATTTCCCAGATTCACCTAACCACAATAATTTTCCAACTACTATGTTATATCCTGGAGAAAAATATTCGCACTCTACAGTTTATCAATTCTCAATCCATTAAAGCACACCTGAGTCTCTAGTGCTTGACAAAACAATCCAATAATTATGCCGCGGGTCTTTTTGAAGCCGTTAATGTGTTGTCTGATTATTTTCGCGGGAATTTTTTCCTTATCCTGTGAAAACCCTACTCGACCAAAAAAGATCACGGTGGGTTTAATTCATAATGAAATAATAGGACAAATGACAGATGAAGAAAAGGCCGCTATTGAATTCCTAAAACAGAACGAAAAATTGAGTCTAAAAGCCTTTACTTTTGACCAATTGAGTGAAACAACTCAAATCTTGGATGAAATCGACGTTTTGTGGTTTCATAGAGTTGACACCTCGCGTGTACCAGTTATTAATAAAGAACCTCACATCCTATCATCTGTGAAAAACTTCATCCGGGAAGGTGGGACTCTTCTACTGACTCAGGATGCCTTTACGTACATAGTGGATCTTGGTCTTGAGACCGAAAGACCGCAGGTACGATATGTAGAAGTGCGAGACAGTGGCTATGGACGTAAGATAGGGTTGCATGCCTTCAGACAGCACCCCATTTTTGATGGGTTTTTCGGGGGTGCCAATATATATAATCCGTATCAAGATGTTAAGTGTCGCCAACTCGGCTACTTTGATGATATTGTGCCTCAAAATGGAAAGGTGATAGCGGTCGATTGGTCTTATATACACTTAAGGGAAAACTCAAAACTGATGTTGGAATATGAATATGGTGGCGGGAAGGTTATAGCCGTTGGTGCCTATGTCTATCTGGCTGCACCAAACTATCATAAAGATCATCTGACCCTTTTTCTCGAAAATATTTTCAATTACCTCGCTGGGCAGAAAAGATTTAAGAATAAACACTACTGGGACTATCAACCCAATTTGATTCGTTCTTTCAATAGAAATACACCTTCTGTTGAGATTCCGCCCGCTAAAGTGTGGGATAAGAGCCCAGGGTCTATTTCCCTCTATTCTCGAGATGCGTCCGAGAATTTCTGGGACGTTGCTGGACGTCGATTGGTTGTTATGGGAAAGGAAAAGGGGGGTATAGAAGAGGTTTGGGTGCATCCGTTCATGGCTCTGAGGGATTATAAGGTGGGAATTCAGTTCAACAGTGGTGACAGTATCCTATGGCTCAATGATCAGAACCCCGAGCTGGAAGTTCGCCCCGAATCTTTTTCAAGACAGTACAAGTTTAGAAGGGCATATTTAACAGAAATAGTCACAACTTCGATTACTAGACCCACTGGGGTCATTCATTATGAGTACCGCGGGGTTTATCCCGCAAAAATGATTGTCAGTTTTAAATCGAATATGCGTCTTATGTGGCCGTATTCCCAAGCGGTGACCAAGAATCTATTCTATGCTTGGGACCCGGGCTTGAACGCATTTGTCATTAAGGACAAGAATGAAGAGTATGGCCTAATCCTGGGTTCCAACAGCCGTCCGTACAAACAAATCATAGGTCCTTTCAATGAGATAATCAAAGCAGACACTCTTCTGCGGGGAGTAGAGGGAGAAAACTTTCTTGTATCAGGGGCTCTTGAGTTCAACCTTGAGATGAATGACAACCTTGATATGATTATTACGGCATCCAATCAAGGGATGGTTGAGTTAGAGAAAGAATACAGAGCAGCCGTGATTGACCCTGAAGCGATGCTGATTGAAGCGAAGGAATCTACAAGCGGTTTTCTCGCAGAGCATACACAGGTCACAACGCCGGATTCCGTTGTTAACGAAGGTTACAAGTGGTCACTTATCGGTGCGAACCGGTTTTATGTTGATACACCGGGTGTGGGCAAATCATTAGTGGCTGGATATTCCACCACAGCCACTGGTTGGGATGGAGGCCATCAGGTGAACGGACGTCCCGGGTATGCCTGGTATTTTGGTAGGGACGCTCAATGGAGCGGATTCGCCCTTCTCAATTATGGTGATTTTGAAAAGGTAAAATCGATACTCACAATCTTCCAGGATTACCAAGATTTGAGCGGAAAGATTTTCCATGAACTTTCTACTTCAGGGGTAGTCCACTATGACGCAGCTGATGCGACGCCGCTTTATATAGTGCTGGCGGGACGATACCTGAAACATTCAGGAGACCTGAAGTTTCTTCGGGAGAGCTGGCCGTATGTAAAGAAAGCTGTTGATTTTTGTTTTTCGACAGATACAAACGGAGATCATCTGATTGAAAACACAAATGTTGGTCATGGTTGGATTGAGGGAGGAGGTTTATACGGATCACGTTCCACACTCTACCTTGCTTCGTGTTGGGCGGAGGCCCTAAAAGAAACTGCTTACATAGCATTGTCACTGGGCTATACCGAGGAGTCTGAAAAATATTTGAAGGAACATAAGATTGTAAGAAAAATCATTAATGAGGAATATTGGAATGAAAAAGACGAGTTCTTCTATTATGGGAAAAATAGCGATGGAAGTTTTAATCCGGAGCTGACAATTTTAGCGGCAATACCACTGTTGTTCGATCAGATAGATGAAGATAAAACATTCCCTGTTCTGGGACAATTTGGGCAGAACGGTTTCTCCTCAGATTGGGGAGTACGAATTGTAAGAAAAGAAAGTGACCTCTTCAATCCTAACGGCTATCATACTGGAAGTGTGTGGCCTCTTTTTACTGGATGGACGGCTCTCGCTGAATACAAGAATGGTAATTTCAAGCAGGGGTATTCCCATATCATGAACAACCTGCTGGTGTACCGACATTGGGCCAAGGGATTTGTTGAGGAGGTATTGAATGGTCTAGAGTACAAGCCGTCTGGGGTGTGTCCACATCAGTCCTGGTCGCAAACAATGGTATCACAACCTATCCTTGAGGGAATGCTCGGGCTAGAATCGAATGCTGTCGAGCATAAGGTTTCACTGTCGCCAAGTCTACCTGCTCACTGGGATTCTTTCAATGTCAATAATATCAAGATCGGAGATCATGACTTGGATTTTGAGATGAAAAGGATTGAGGGGACAACAACCTACCAATTTGCCCACAGCGGCAGACGGCGATTATTATTGTCGTTCGCACCCTTCTTGCCTCCAGGAACCGAGATCCATAACGTCAAACTAAACGGCGGAGAACTTAAACCTAAGATTGATTTTAATAGTCGTCATACTCAGCTAATAATTAATCTGGAATTGAGAAAATCTTCAATTCTTGAGATCGAGCATTCTGGTAGCATTGATGTAATTCCCTTGGTGCCAAATCCAAAACCGGGATATAAATCCAATGGATTCAGATTATTAAGCGCAGATTTCAGAGGGAAAGAATTTATAATTGAACTTCAAGGTCGAAGTGGGTCGAATGAAGTAATTGAACTCTATATCTCCGATAGAGAGATAGATCACATAGAAAATGCAATGATGATCGAGCGGAAAGATAACTCACATAGACTTGCTATAAGCTTTGCACTGACCAAAAAGAAGTACGTGAATAAAACTGTAAAGGTATTGCTCAAATGAAGTTTCGTGGGAAAGCAAAGGCTGCAGAGCGAATAAAGTGGTTTGCTACGGTTTGCCTTGCTTTGTCAATCTCTTCTGCTTACGGACAGTATTTATCGAACCTCAACGCTGACAAAGATGACGCTGTTTTTACTACGTATGCCGCCCCCCTGTCCCGGTCAGCATACAAAATTGATCAAGGTTATCATCTGGCGTGGTACCGCTCACAGGACCCGGTGTTGTTCAAAAGTGAAAAAGGTGGCAGTTTGGGCTTGGCATTCAGACTGAACGATGATTACCGGAATCGACTTTATCAGTTCTATAAAGAGCCGATCATAACCGCCACGTATAGTGACATGGTTAAGTTCTATTATTACCCCTTTCAGAATTTACGTGTTGATGTGTTCTTCACTGTTTATTCATCTTCTCTGACCATCATGCAAATTGAAATCATTAATGAAGGTAGTACTTCAATTAAATTGGAACTGTACCCTTATTATAGCCATGAAACAGGACGGATCGAGAAGCTTGGAATGGTTGATTCTCTAGCTTTCGGATTTGAATTTGTTAATAAGCGGGACGCGTGGATGGATGACCATGATATTCCTTTAATAGAAAACCTAAGAAGCATTTATCTCATTGATCAGAAGACTCATGGTAAAGGTGTTTATGAAAGTGAAAAATCATTCCTAAAAGGCATAAATGATTTAGCAGATACTGCAGATTTATCGGGAGGGAAGTTTTTCATTTTTTTGAAAGGTATATCTCTCAGCCCTGGGGAACAAAAATCAATAAGGATTGTGCGGGGAGTTAGCGATGTAAAAAAAAGCTATAATCAGCTTCGCTCTCAGTGCAGGCAGGCAATTGATTTCAATCTGGAGAATGTTTTGAGGGACAATGAAAAAACGTATTCAAGGATTCCCATTTTGAACTTTTCCAACAAAGATTACAAAAATCTCTACTGGAATGCATTTTCGTTAATAAGGCAGTGCATCATGCCCCCAGAAGGGGCCTGCAACTATAACTACTATGTTTTTTCCCGTGAGCCGAAATGGGGATGGGGCTATGGTGGACAGGTTTTCCATGAGAGTCTAGTCATGTTGGCTTATGCGCACATGGATCCGGAGAGCGCAATGGATTCGCAAAGGGTTTACATGGAAAGACAAGGGCCCAACGGATATATCAATTACCGAACAGGACCTTACCTCAATGAACAGATTGAGCACAACGGAGACTTCACTTCATCAGCTCCCTGGTACAATTATCAGAACTACGAGATCTTCAAGATCACTGGTGACAGAAAATTTTTGGAGCAGGCATACCTTTCAGGAAAAAAATTCTACAACTATTACAGTTCGAGACGGGATTCTAACAATAACGGTTTAAGTGAATGGGGTGCCCATGCTGAGTTGGAAAGTGTCAGGGATGGACGGGTGGCTGTATGGGACCGTATAGGTTGGCCATCCAATTTTGAAGGTCCTGACATAAATGCGATGATGGTTATGGAAGCAAAGTCTCTTACAAACATGGCACATGAACTGAGATTGACTGATGAAGAGCATCAATGGAAGTCAATTGCGGAAAGAAGAAGTAGATTGATTAACCACCATCTCTGGGATAAAAGAACAGGTTTTTACTACAACATCGATAAGAACGATCTAGACTTCTCGTTTAACAACAATAATGATTTGAAGGTCAAAGAGATCATCGGATTTCTGCCATTGTGGGCAGGCATCGCTACAAAGAAACAGGCTCATGATCTCATAAAGGTTATGACTGATCCCCATGAATTCTGGAGACCGTTCGGTGTTCCCACGTTGACTGCAAAAGATGAGTACTATAATCCAATAGGATATTGGAATGGACCCATATGGATCCAGTGGCAGTATCTTCTTTTCAGAGGCTTACTGGACTATGGGTATGTTGACGAAGCTGTTGAACTGGCGTCACGGGTAATGGATAATGTAATTCACCAATTGAAAGTGGATCACAATTTCTGGGAATTCTATAGTGCCGATGATTATCAGACGGGCTGGAATAAGACCTACATATGGACTGGAATTGTTGCAAGGATGTTTATTGATTTAGATCAGATTAATTAATCTGTAACACTAGTGTTGCGTTATGGGCCCCATGGATGGAAGTTCATCCGCTTCGGTCCAGACGGCCGACTTTATATACCGGTAGGAGCACCGTGTAATGTCTGTGATGAAGACAATGAGATTTATGCGTCAATTACAAGCTTGAACCCAGACGGCAGTGATATGCAGATCTATGCCCACGGTGTTCGGAACAGCGTCGGCTTTGATTGGCACCCCGTTACTGGTGACCTGTGGTTTACAGACAATGGTAGAGATTGGATGGGAGATAATAATCCACCGGACGAATTGAACCTTGTCTCTGAATCGGGACAGCACTTTGGTTTTCCTTATTGCCATGGAGGCGAAATTCTTGATGCAGTGTTTGGCTCCGGTCATGACTGCGCAAATTATGTGCCACCGGAGAGAAAACTGGGGCCTCATGTAGCTGCCCTCGGTATGCGATT
>JYMV01031861.1_pt1 | contig 15700 bp, 16 predicted proteins | sample 338911 | NCBI WGS metagenome assembly JYMV01 (sample SAMN03354496, study PRJNA234377) | hydrothermal vent metagenome | biome: Deep sea; feature: Hydrothermal plumes at the Eastern Lau Spreading Center, Western Pacific Ocean; material: Seawater | place: Tonga | collected 2009 | depth 2000 m m
GCGCTACTGATATGGCTGCAGGATTAATATCCGCACCCATTACATTATATCCATAGGCCTGCTTTACATTTGAAGCATGCCTGCCAGTGTTGCAACCATAGTCGAGAACATTACTATTTTCAACGCCAGCGGCATACTTAATGATGCTTTCGGTTTCGTACTTTCCAAAGCGCAGAATATTTGTGTATATCCAAACCGACATATCCATGAGCTTGGAATAAAAACTATCGTATGGCGCAGCTTTATTCATGGTAGGAAATACATAAAGTTATTTTACGGCAGATTTTTAATTAAAATCATTTTATTAGAATTTATGGGTGACCAAGTAGTTCTTTCTTCAGTTCTTTTGATATCAATTGGTTAATAGGTTTTTTGCTTGGATTGAATCACATACTAAAATTTAAATCCGTATCAGAAAAATCATCTAATACATTTTCCAATTGGATTGGATTTATTGAATAATGAATAACACAATCACCTCGTCCTTTATTCCGCCTGCTGATGGTGACTTTCAGTTTATCCACTAGCCACGTATAAGAAAAACCAAGACCAGACGCTTCCTGACTATAGTCCAAACCGTACTTGCGAACATATATATCCCGTAACGTTTCTGTATTTTCATAATTATTGGAAGAGATTAGTTTTATCTCTGATAGTTCAAAATCCACATAACTCATATGAACCGCAAAGGGTTCTTTACTGCCATTAACAAAATACCAGTAATTGGGTTGCGTATAGCTAAACCCAGGATAGCGATACCAGCTTAATTGACCATTGTCAATTAACTGATCTCTTTTCTTATTTACCGCAAGCAAGTGATCCCCAAAATTGAATGTCAGAAAAATTCCATCCGGCAGGGTCGGTTGTACCGCTGGCGGTTCTTCCGCGGTAAGGATAGCGGACGCGGTAATAATTAATAGAGTAATGATCGGTAAGTGTTTTCTATCGAATGTCAGCACCAGATAAATCTAGGCTTAATTTTGGAAAAATTGGAGTAGTAGATAAATAACGGTTCCATGGTATCATACACTACTTCATTCAGCAACGGTAAAAGCAATATTCAGTGTGAATTTTTCCAGCGGTTCACGTACCCACCAAAATCCTTTCCTTTTCTCCTGCGGATCAGAAAAATTGTAATAATAAAATAATTGGCTGTCCTGTTCCAGAAGGCTTTGCACTTTTGTATTCCCCTGGCGCAAGGCTCGTAAAAACCGGGCAAACCAATAGCTATGGTCCAGATAACTGGTAATATGCATTTGAATATTATCTAAAAGCTGCTGTTTTTCTCCAATCTCCATAGTATTTAGGTTTTGCAGTTCCGGCGCGGTTAAAAACTGGTCCAAGCGCAATTCACCCAATTTCATATCGCCCCTGGTCATAACCTCAAGAAAGCGTTTATACATTGAAAGAGAAAATTGTGCATCCATTATTCGCTCGATATACAGTGCTTCAAACCACATTTGCCAGTCCAGCCGCGGCATGTGCGGGAAAAAGAATCTCGGTGGCATTTGCAAAGCAACTGGTTTGTACTGAAAATGATAAGGTGTCCAATTTTCTCCATCGGAACTATGCGCTATGATGATTTCCGGACGCGTGGTGGTCATAACCCGAAAAAGACCGTAGGAATTCATAGACCGTGAATATCGTGCAGAACGTATCATAGAGCGGGTCACACCTGAAGGGGAAATACTTGCGCCTGTAATGTTTGATCGGTTACCGCGCAGGTCTAGGCGCAGGTAATAGCAACCCGTCCAAACAAGCATGAACAGTACCAGCGCACCCATAGCAGATTGCAAACGCCTGGGCTGACTAATGCGGTAGTTTTCATTATTTTTTGGTTCAAAAAACATTCTTATGGACGAGGGGACAGTCTGGTCATCTAGCAATGACAAGCATAGCAATACTGTTAGCAAATTAAAGAAACCGTAGTTTCCGGTAATGATGATCATCACCTGTAAAAACATGAGTCCGGCAACGGCAATGTTTTTTAACCGGCGAGGCAGGAAAATGAAAAAAGGCAGAATCAGTTCAACAGCATAGGTAATGAGTAGTGCTAATTTGTGGAACCATTGGGGCAACCAATGAAAATACCAGCTGATCCACGATGGAATTGGCTGGGTCCAGTAGTGATAATTCAATGCGGTTAGATCCAGCCAGGTATTTGCGTCTCCTGATCCAAAATAGGTGAATTTTACGATACCAGATTCGAAAATTAATTTGAACAGTAACAGCCATAACAGCCATCGTCCTATGCCATTGGGCTCAGTAGAGTCAGTATACTTCGCACGCAACTTCCAGGGTAAATAAAATAATGAGAGCAACATAGTTTCCAGCAATAATAGATCCGTGGCAACTACTTGTAGTGAAAGATAACAACTCCAACTCACCAGCACTGAGATGGGCGGTAACACACCCAGAATCAGCAACAACGCGGATAAACAACCAGTAATAAATAATGCCGCCATACCGGTGGTCTCCGGAAAAAACCACAACCAGGTAGGTTTTTCCAGCAAACGCGATGCTGCCATTGATCCGTTTACACTGTTCAAACGTGCTTGATCAAGATTTTCGCTATAGGGAACGATACCTTCCGGACCAAACAAACCTGCTGATTGCACCCACAGAGAAATGAAAGCTATCATGATGGTAATACCTAAACACCGGCCATAAAGCCAGGCGCTAGTACGGTAAGTAGGTAACACAAAACTCTTACCCCAGAAAATGCGCACCAATCGCGCAAAGGTCTTCCTGTTATTGGCTACAAATCGATACCCCCATTCTGACAGAGCAGCAAACCAACGAAACCGTTTATAAGCCCAATAGGCCCAACCCCGCCATGGATACTCCGCATAAAATCGATATACAGCAGCGGCAGCACGATAAGACTTTCCCGCTGGCGTAAAAAGGTAAACCGCTGAAGCATAATCTTCTGCTGGAGCCTGGGGCCATTGTTGGTGCAGCGACTGGTAAGGAATTAAGTCTACCTTATTTTCTCTGTGAGAATTGAAGCGCTCGGCGCACAATCGGCAGAAATTGCATTCCCCATCCCAAACTAATATTGGTCTGGGTGGCTTGAACGTTACCAAATTAGTGGTCAAGATTATTTAACCAGTAGCAACTAGTTATCGCAAAATGATGTCTGAATCGCTTTCAATCATTGCCGTAATATTTGGCGATTCTCGAAGTACCCGAATCATTCAGATAATAGATCCATTTACCATATTTTCTTGACACATCATACTGCGTGATATCTTTGTACGATCCCACGATCTTTTCCTGGCCATTTGCATACCATTTTTTCCAGGGCCCATGAATAATGCCGTTCCGATAAGTTTCTACTTCTAGTTTTTCACCATTCCAATGCCAATACAACCAGCTCCCCTCCTTTTTACCAGTAAAATAATACCCTTCTTTCCAGGCCTGCCCACTTTCGTACCAGCTTTTCCATAAACCACTTTTTAATCCGTTTTTATAATTACCTTCATGCTCCTTTTGACCGTTACCATACCAGGTCGTCCAGATACCATTTCTCTTACCACGAGCAAATTTTCCTTCTAAACTGATATCACCATTCTCGTTTACATCAATAATTCTGCCAGTATAAGGATTGCTGTCTCGCGGCTGGTAGTTTAAACCATCCCTTTTTTGAAGATTATTGATTCTCACTGCCGACTGGGCACTAATTAAGGCAATAAAAAATAAATAACCAGCGAGTCTAAAATGCTTCATGATATATTTCCGGTAAAATCGATAACTGCTTAACGATTAGATTGAACTATTTAGCAACCCATCTTTCACTTTGATTGGCCCAATCAATTTCATGGAAAGCATTATTGTCATTCGGCATATCCGATACAAACCGCGTAAGCATTACACCTGTTTTGCGATTTAGCACCATCATTGCATTGGAACTGCCATAGGTACCAATATATTCAAAATCATTTTCCCTTTCAACGGGCGTTTGTCCCATGAAAACAAAGGCACATACCATTAACGATGCGCCGGTGATTATACCCATGATGTATTCTCTCATTGTAACCTCCTATTTAAAAATCTAAAGGATGTGAATTAATACTGACACTAAAATACTAATCTAGGACCGAATCCTGGGTTAGTTCATTTATTTGTTTATACCAGCGTTTCACAGCTTTAAACAGCTCCCATTCATCAAGCTCTTTAGTACTGAAATATTTTTCCTTGAAGGTATCGTAAAATTCCCGATTAATAAAGTAGTCCCAATCCTGGAGTACAATGGTATTTGTTCCTTTTGTAGCTGCAATAATCCCTTCTGCCCAGATATCCAGAATTAGACAGCGCAGTCCATTTCCGGCCGCGTCTGGCCATTCCATTTTATATAATTTGGCTAGTGTATCCGCTTTTGCTTTATACAGTATTTCACTCATTTGCACGGGAATGATTATATCATTATTAAAAACCCTTTGTAACCAGGAAACAATACCATTGAATCCCATTTCAGCAAAACCTCTAACAACGAAACCCTGGGGCAATGTATCAATAAAATATTCAGGAGGGTCAGGGTTGCGTATCATCTTCCCTTTATATTTAATGCATAATGGATCTCCTGGATCTAACCATCTGGAATCAAAAACAACCTTCTTCCTTATTTTGATTTGAAAATAATCAGACATTTAAATTCATAAAATTCTATGGATAATCGACAGTATTTCCATCAGAATCTGTTTTTACCATCCAGAGTTTGGTATATCCTTCACCAAATGAATCCGTAGAACCGACAACTACAAATCCACCATCGTAAGCTTCAACTACCCCATAAGCCTTGTCATCCTGGTTCCCGCCATGTTTTTTATTCCATAATATTTGGCCACTATTTACATCCACACCCCAAACTCTGTATTTAAAAGGAGCCCCTGAACTGCTACGGGTATAGCCAGCAGCCACAACAACATCTTCATTTTCTGTAACTGTCAGTGACATTCCTGCATCATAATTATTATTTCCGTGGTTTGACTGCCATAGAATAGTACCGGAAGCTGAAATACGCATTATCCAGAGGTCCAGGTTCGATTGCGATAATGATTTTTTACCAGCAATCACATAACTATCATCAGAAAGTTTTACAATATCCTGGGCTTCGTCCCAGTAATTACCACCCAATTCATGCGACCATTCTATATTTCCACTAGCATCTGTTTTCACAACCCAGAAATGATCATAAAATTCAAAATTACGATCATGCAGTTTATTGCCTGCCAATACAAATCCACCATCATCTGCTTGAACAACCCCCCAAAAATTATCCATAGGAGAATTTGCAATCCCATACCGCTTCACCCATTGGATGTCGCCTCCTTCTGACATGCGAAGGATATAGGCTTGTCCTTTCTGAGCATGCCCTCCTGTACTAGGATCTCCACCTACACCTCCCACGACAATATAATCACCTGTAACCGTTTCAATCACGTCTTCTACATAGTGCTTATTAGAATATGGTAGTTTATAATTCCATTCCATTTCGCCATTTGGATCTGTTTTGAAAACATTTATACCGCCTCCAATGATCAATCCACCATCAGATGTATGGTTTACGGCATTCCCCCTACTCAGACCCGATAAATCGCTATATACTTGGTTCCACAATTCATTACCCAATTCATCAACTTTTATTAGCCACGCTTTATTAGAGTTTTTTCCAGAAATGACATAGGTACAATTTTCTGCATGTATAATATCATAACCTGCTGTATTAACTGTGTCATCATAAGTAATAACATATTGTGTGTTAATTCCACAGTTTTCCAGGGTGGAAGGGTCATCATCACAGGAACCCACCAACACAACCACTACACTGATCACTATGTATTGCTTGCAACGTTTTTTGATTCTTCTCAGCAAAAATAATATCAGGTTATTTATGGGCACAGTAGTAAATAACAATTACATGAAATTATAAAATAACGATATAAAAAATAAGGAATGGATAATGCCTATATTTTATTATTATACATCAATGACCGCACCTACAGTAACACATTTTATTCTTCCTTGTAGAATTCCTTGATTTCCTGCGCATATTTGGGCAGTAGATCGTTCGGTATGGGCAATACAAGATTATACTGCACTATTTTCCAATCTTGATCCACCAATTTCAACACACCAGTACCTCTCAGTTGACCATATTTATCGTTCCTTACTAATTCATCAAACCAACAGGTCTGGTCATCATCAGAGAAGTATATATTTCTTTCCGTCATATGGTAGGTCCAGCCTTTGCCAGTTCCAAAGCGGGCTAGACCATATTCTTGAAACGCATTCTTTTCCCAGCGTTCACCAATATCTGTACCGAAAAAGATCGCATCCGCGGCAAACAGATCAAAATATTCTTGTCCCTTGGCCTCCGCAGCATATAAATGCAGATTATTTAAGACGTCTTCGACAGCTTGATGAGGGCTGTTATTCTGATAACCAATTAATAGAGATAAAACTAAAATGAATAAGATTCTTTGCATTTTCGATCCATTATTTATTGAGGGATAAGGTTGAATTAGATTTAGCGGTAAGTGGTTTCACTTTTGGTATTTCAAATTACATGAAATGTGATCATATTGCTTTTTATATATTTAGTGAAAAAGTGGAAGAATGCAATTACCGGAAATACCTGATAAAATCCCCGTAAAAAAGCGAAAAATACTGGGTCCCATGGCCAGGTTTCTACTCAATAAACATAATTGGAGTATTGTTGGCGAAATACCAAACAGGAAAAAAATGATCCTCATTGGTGCGCCACACACAGCCTACAGAGATGCCTGGTTTGGTTTGCTTGCTGTCCTGGCCCTTGATTTACGGGTGAACTTTTTTGGTGCAAAATGGGTGTTTTCCCGGCTGCCTAGTCCTATTACTTTTTCGAAAGACCTGGATCGACTGGGTATTCCCTGGCCGTTGGGTTGGTTGCAAAAATATATGCTTGTACGCCTTGGAGGCATACCGGTTCATCGCGAAGAAAACAAAGGTATGATTGAAAGCGCTACAGCCATATTGAAAGAATTAGACAGCTTCCTATTACTCCTTGCCCCAGAAGGAGGCATTGAGTATGTAGAACATTTCAGAAGTGGTTTCTATTGCTTGGCAAAAAATTTAAATGTACCCTATGTACCGGTAGCGTTTGATTATAAAAACAGACAGTTTAAGATACACCGTACCAGAAATGTGTCAAATTCTTTCGAAAAAGATGCCCAGGAAATAAAAAATATTTTTGATGGAGTAGAAGGCCATTACAGAACTTTCAGAGCATAACACTCCTCAATTATTTCTTAATTTTACGGCAGCATGGATTATAAACCGCACTCTGAATTATTAAAACATAATAAATATCCGATCTGCCAGGTATGGACATGGTAAACAACCATTTTCTATTACTGCTGTTGATACCGACCGCAACCTTCCCCCAACGTCTGGTTATACAAGATCTGCAGACCAAATCTCCACTGACAGGTGTAAATATCTATTCAGCAAATCATGGCACAACAACCGATACAAATGGTATTTGCAATCTTCAGGAATTCCCAATCAAAGATGAAATAACAATATCCCACATTGGTTATGAAACAATCAAGATCACGAAAAAATATTTACCTGACACGCTTTATTTGCAGGCAACTAATGTGCCAATCAAAGGTGTAAGTGTTATCAGTTTTAAATCAAAAAAAGAAAGGAAGCGCTATAATAAGCTTGAACGCGATGTTATTAGGGTCTACCCCTACGCTGTTTTGGTTGGTAGGCTGCTCCAAGAATATTCAGCAGTGATGGATAGTATCGCCGAACTATCCTTTTTCAAACGCAGAAGGGAAAAGAAAAAAGTATTCACAGCCATTGAGGATCAATTAATTGCAACTTACGGGAAACAGGTACGCAGGCTTACGAAAAACCAGGGCCGCATACTTATCAGACTGGTTGACAGGGAAACAAATTTTACTTCGCACCAGATTTTAAAAGATTTCAGAGGGTTTTTTATCGCAGGATTCTGGCAGCTTACTGCCCGCTTATTTGGTCATAATCTAAAGTCCAATTATAATCCAGAATTTGGTGAAGATAAATTAATTGAACATATCCTGAATACCAGGATAAGAAAATAACTGGAAAAAACCTAAGGACTTTGGCCCCAGTCAATGACAATCTGATCACAAATTGCTTGACACATATCTTTCATTTTTTCTTTGATCTCTGGAAACGAATAGTTAATTATTAAACTGCCGTCTTCATAGAGAATTACTTCCAGCGGCACTCCCCACCAGAGAGCCTGCATGGTTTTCGGAATTTGGTATTCAAGAAAATCCGAATTGGTTATTCTATAAATTACAATTCTTAGATAACCCGTGTATTTTTCGCCCGCTATTTCCGGCTCTACGGTCAATACTTCCCAATTAAGTTGTAAGGCAACATTCTTCCCGGGGTGGTAACCATGAGCCGTACAGTTCCCTACGTAGGCATAACTGATTTCAAAGGGTAATGATTCATCCATAACCAACTTAATCGCATAATTGATATCATCTATTTCCCCATTAGTTAAATAGTAGGCAGAAGGTTCTACTGGCGCATTAATACAAACAATCTTGCTAAAGCCCCGATATATAAGTGTGTCAGTTGTAAGATCGTTTTGTCCCAGCAATAACCCGCCAAAAACCATTAAGTTTATTGCTCGTTTCATATATAATAATCTTTTAGTAAGAAGCCATTTTCCAGACCGGGTTGTTGCGCCTATCCCAGCACCAGATCTATTGGGTAAATACACTCCTATGTACACATGTAATAAAAAAAAGAGTAATGATGATATATTTCATTGGTGGTTCTCAATTAATTACAGTTTAAATAAGTTAGCAGGAATTTTACGCTTCAACAATCTTATAATATCAATCAAACAGCCATTGGGAGAATTAATCCATGGTTAATTCATCAGCCAAAGGCAGTACTTCACCCTTTTTTATTTTCTTCTTGGTCTCGTATTCACGAATGAGAAAACCAAAAAGAATCACACCGATGACATATAGCGCTGCCGTTATCAAAAAGATCTCATAATAACGAAACTGCAGCAGCCGCAGCCATTCAAACACTTTCGCGCTGACAAACCAGGAAGCGCTCCACAGACTGGAACTCAAAGCACTAATGAGTTCCTGATTCTTCTTGCCGACATAATTCATCAATAATTCATTAGCAGCAGGATGGGCCATATGCATCAGTGGTTGACGCAGGATGAAGGCGATCACGGCGATTTTGATAGCAAAAGAAAAATCAGCGTAGAGTTCCATTGTGGCCATGATGACCAGACAGCAGATGGCCAAAGCCTGCACCACAACGATGGTCATCCAGTAACCATATTTCTTCCGTAAAGAGGGTACCAATAAAGAAAAAATGAATACTAGGAATGCGGTAATACTACCCAGCAGGCTGAATTCGCTGGATGTTAATCCAAATACAGAATTGAAAAACAGATTTACGAAAGGTATCGTCAGGCCGGCACCAATGGAAATCAGTATTAGTGGTGAGATCGCTTTGAAAATCAGCGGCCAATCATAGGATTTATTTATCGAAAATAAATCATCATTGCGTTCAGCGTTCTCTTGTTCACCTTCAGTGATCCTTAGTGCAAAAAATATGGATGTGGCGCCCAATACCGTAATGACCCAGAGCGTACTCTGTTCATTAAAGGTTAATGTCCAGGTTCCCAGGGTAAGGTATCCTGCCCAATCCAAGCCACTGATTAATATACCGGAAAATATAGTTGCCAGAGACCAAGTCGCGGCGCTCAGCGATAGTGCCTCAGTACTGTTCTCAGCAGTGGTGCTGCGAATAATAAACGGCAGTGAACATACCCGCATAAGCATCATGCCAAAACCCCAGGACAGAAAAGCCAGCTGGATCAATGGCACTACCTGGTGCTGAACAGATTCAATGATCAAACCACTGGTCAGTGGTACAATCAGGGCGGCCATGATAAAAAAGGGTTTCAGTTTCTTGCCGCGGATATAGATTCCCAGCGGCAGAGCAAAGGCCAACGCACCGATAAAGCGTAACGAATTAAATGATGCAATTTCGGGATCACTAAATCCCTGTTTGCGAAGAAAAATATTTAATATCAGGATAAAGGCAACATGGATCAGGTTTAGGGATAATTCCAGCAGAATGAGCAGATGGATCACCCGGGGCAGATCCCGATAACTACGAAATATTTTACCCAGCATAATTATTAGATTGGTATTTTATTAATATTCCTTGGCTTCAATTGCTAGCACACCGCTGGAAACAACCTTAAAAAAACGATCCTGGTTGGTATCACTTATATTTAATCTTCAGGATCAGAATAATTCCAGCAAATATTAATGTTACTGTATTGGCAAAAATAATGGGTAAGTCCCTTAACAGAATACCGTAAGATAACCATAAGACTATTCCTATTGTCATGATTACATACATCAATAATGACAAACTTTTCGTATTCTTAGTCTTAATGGTCTGAACTGCCTGGGGGACATAGGCAAAAGTTGTAAAAGCAGCAGCGACTAATCCAATAACAGTAATGGGTTCCACGGATTTACTAGTATATCACAAGTTCATAAAGGGGTTTTAGTTAGCCTGTTAACTTTGAAGCGCAATTGCTGCAGAATTTTGCATCCTCATTGAGCCCTTCTTTACCGCATACAACACAGCGCTGTTCTTTAGTACTTTTGGGAGCAAAAATGATCTCAGATGTTACAATTCCTGTAGGGACGGCTATAATACTGTAACCAAGAATCATGATAAAAGCAGCAATAGCCTGACCCAAACTCGTTTGCGGTACAACATCACCATATCCAACAGTAGTTAAAGTAACTATCGCCCAGTAGATACTGCGGGGAATACTATCAAATCCAGCCTTTCCTCCTTCAACCAGATATATTACTGAGCCCAGGACTATAACGATATTCATCACAAAAAAAAGCCAAATGAAAATTTTTCTGCGGCTGGCAATCATGGCTTTCATCAACAGATCGGCTTCACCCATAAACTGGACGAGTTTCAATACCCGAAAAATACGTAAGACACGAAGTACACGGATCACAGCAAAAACCTCTGTTCCAGGCAGAAACAAACTCAAATATGAGGGAATGATAGCAAGGAAGTCGATTACACCAAAAAAACTAAAAATATAACTAAAAGATCTCCTGATAGAGTAAATGCGAAGTATATATTCCACTGTAAACATGATTGTGAAGGTCCACTCCGCAATGTTGAAGATGTGGCCGTATTGCTGATTATACTCTACTACACTATCAAGCAGAACAGTGATAATACTGAGTATTATTGTGATAATTAGAACAACATCAAAAAGCTTTCCCATTTTGGTGTCTGTTCCAAAGATTATTATCTTTATCTGTTCTTTAAGCGTGCTCATACCAGTTCTAATTTACTAATTGGTCATTTATTCCCATTAGTTCTGATCTCAATATGTTTGGTAATCACTTTTCGACTATTATGATCATCATCATCAAAATGCAGCCTGATCTTGCCCCCCTCCTTTGACTTCCACTGCATAGTCTCTCCTTCCATTTTGAATTCATCGGCATCCACCTCTTTACCGTTGACCCTAACACTCATAACCGTATCTCCGTTTACGATATTTTTCTCTACCTCAACATCCATAGCCAAATCTTCATCGCTAAATAAGATTACATCATGATTATCATCATAATCATCAGCTGTGAAACGAAACACGCCAATTGCAAGCACTAGCAGTAATAGGTACTTCCAGAGTAATTCAAGTTTATCTTTTGTTTTCAAGATTACCTCCTAATGATATCAATTTTACACTCATCAATTTTAATTATCTATAAACAAAAATTTGCCCTGAGCAGAAAAATGATAACGTCTCAGATAGAATTTATTTCCTTGAAAAATAATTTCGGTTACTGGATGTACTTTTTCAAACCATAATTGGACAGTAATTTGAGCGCTTCAAATATGGCCGCACTGATAAAATAATCTTGAAATAATGAAATCCCGAATCCAGTGGCTAGGTATTTTAGTTACCCTGACGTGGTCCTTTGCATCCAATCCGGATTATGTAACTACAGCCGGTGTAACAAATATTGAACCAGTAATTGATGGTCACATTATTAATGATCCTGCCTGGGAAACTGTGCCAGAGATTAACACATTTACCCAGAAATCACCGGATGAAGGAGAGGCGGTCACGGAAAGAACTGTAGTAAAGGTAATGTATTCTACACATATACTATACATTGCAGCAGTATGCTATGATCACCCTTAAACAATACGGATAGTTTCATGTTTATTTTGGACACCTTTCAAGATCAGCAGAATGGGTATGTTTTTGGAACGAATGCTGGCGGGATAGAATACGATGCCCAAGTCAGTAAAGGTGGTGAAGGAATGTCAATAAGCATCAGGCGCCAATCGGTAGGGACAGGTGGTGCATTTAACATTAATTGGGATGCTCAATGGGAAGTCAAGACCAATATAGGGGATTATGGCTGGAGTGCAGAGTTTGCAATACCATTTAAAACATTGCGCTATGCAACAGAGAATGAACAAGATTGGGGTATCAATTTTCAGCGGGTTATTGCACACAAACAAGAGCAGGTGTTCTGGGCACCAATCCCAAGACAGTATAGTCTTAACCGTCTTATGAATGCGGGCACTATTACAGGCATTAAGGCCCCCAACGCCCGCACATTAAAAATTATGCCTTACGGCCTGGGATCAAAAAATGATGTGGTTTCAGAAACAGAATCTTCTTCTACCGCAAGTGATTTTGGATTAGATGTGAAGTTCGGCGTTACATCCAGCTTAATACTTGATCTTACTTACAACACTGACTTTGCTCAAGTGGAGGCTGATGAACAGCAAATTAATCTGGATCGCTTTAGCCTGTTTTTCCCAGAAAAAAGAGGGTTCTTTTTAGAAAATGCAGGCCTTTTTTCAGTTGGTGAAAACACGTTTAGTGGACCGGATATCGAAATGTTTTTCAGTCGCAGGATCGGTATCGGACCTAATGGAGAACCTTTGCCAATCTTAGTTGGCGGGCGGTTGACTGGAACGGCAGGCGGATTCAGGATCGGAGCGTTAAATATCCAAACGAAGACCATAAATAATGTAACGAATGGAGATAATTATTCTGTTTTGCGTATTAAAAAAGAACTGCCCAATCGAACGTCATATGGTGTAATGATGACTAATCGCACCGGATTGGGTGCAGATGGAAATTCAAATGGTAGCTATTCCATAGATGGATCTTTAGGTATTGGAGAAGCAATTCAGCTAATTGGATTTGGGGCAAAAACAGATCCGGATCCAAACATACAAGGCGATGCTGGTACTTACGCTTATCTATTGGAAGCCAATAGAAATACAAAAAAATTAACCACCCAGCTTCGATATACGGAAGTAGGTGAAAATTTTAATCCCGAACTGGGCTATATAAAAAGACGGGGCTACCGAAAAGTATTATTTCGAATATTAAATCGAACTCGTCCCAAGGATACTTTTGGACTGCTCGAAATACGTCCCCACATTACCTATTGGGGATATTGGAAACTAGACGGCTTTTTGGAAACCGCCCGCTTGCATGTGGACAATCATTGGGAATTCAGGAATGGTTACCGGATCGATACGGCTATTAACTTTTTAAATGAAGGAGTAGTAGACACATTTGAAATTGCAAATGGTGTTATGGTTCCTTCAGGTCGCTATGATCATAAGGAAATTCATATCCGCACCAACACCAATTTGACAAAACCATTCAATATAATCATGGTAAATAAAATAGGCGGATTTTTTGGTGGTGATCGCCAGAACGCTGATGTGACAATTGGATATCGCTTCGGGGATCGTTTTACCTCTGCAATAATTTCAAAATATAATGATGTTCATTTGCCCGGCGGAAATTTTACCACCCACTTAATAAAGACTAGATTAACCTACGCTTTTTCACCAAAAGTATATATTCAGTCCTTAATTCAATATAATAATCAGTCGGACGAATGGTCGATGAATTGGCGGTTTATTTGGCAGCAATCCGCAGCCACAGGGTTATATTTGGTTTACAATCAGACGCAGGATTATGATGGTATACCGATGAATTCCAAAACTAAATCTCTCGTTGTAAAATATAGTCATCTGTTCGACGCATTTAAATAAACCACCGTTATATAAGCAAACTTTCACTCCGGCCGTGTTTTATGGCAAAAAGGTCTCAGTCCTAAAAGTCTATAAACAAAAAAACCGTTTTTGGGCGGGGCTCTTGCTTAAATCCTATCCCTTTAGGTGGTGGTTCCATTAATTTTCGGTCTTAGGGTACTCGTACCAGGGTTCCCTTTGGAGGTCTGAAAAGAATAATTTCCTATCTGTATCCTTTTTTATTGTTTCACCGGCAGCTTTAGCATTTAAAAAACATTTATTCATTTTCTCCGACTGCCCTAAGGAAGCATAGGCTCTGGCTTTGCATTCATAGGCATAGGCTAGGTCAAAATCCTTAAGAGATTCATTCATAGTGATATCCATGCAGGTTTCCGCATGCGTAAGTGCTTCCTCTCCGCGATTCAATACTGCAAATACATGGGCAATCATCCATTGACCACGCTGTTCGTTCACAGGTTCAAATTGGGGAGATTTTCTCCAATGATAAAGTGATGCTTTTGCAAAATAAACCATTTTCTCATCATCATCCTCGCTACGGTCTGTTTTGCCAAGCAAGCTCCAGGTCTGATTATTCATTTGTCTACCCATATAATGGTGCATTTTTTGTTCATCATTATATTGCTTCATATTATCTTATCCTATAATGCTATTTAAATACTACCTGAGCATCTGGTTCTTCTTTGTAATGGATTTTATGACCATCTACCCAATTACCATTCATAAAATACTTTGATGAATTAAGAAATTGTCCATCAGATAAAAATTCTATGATTGCTTTTACTTGAGTGATTCCATTCTCATTTCCAGTAACATCTTCTATACTAATTAATTTTCCATCTTCAAAATGCAAAGTCGCTTGCGTGTAAAATCCTGCTGTAGTGAAATACCATGAAACTAGACTTTCTTTCTTAGTATCCCACATCACGATTGATTCGCCACCATATTCACCATTATTGACTGAATGCATGATACGAATCGCATTGCCATTTAGTGTCCGCTCCCAATGTGATATATCATAAACAGGTTTTTCCGGAGTCGAATTGGCAAATTCGCCTTTAAATGTTTTGCCTATATAGGCTTCAAAAGGCTTAAGATTTTCGGATAACACCTTTTGAGCACCCCCTGACGCGTTTTGACTAGAGAGACATGAAATGAGTAAAATAATTGAGATTATATTTTTCACAGCACCCTCCTCAAGATAGCAATAAATACACAGCAGGGTATTTTACGAAGTCAGAGACCTAAATGTCTATAAACAAAAAAACCCCGATCCATCTGCACGGCGTTACGCTGGACAAGTAAGCGGGGATTGAGTAAAACCACTAAAATTTTCAATAATGGCTAGCCTCTCTTTTATAAAATAAACCCGTGTGATGATGGAAATTGAGCTTGGGTTTGGTTGATAGTATTTATTAACTGACTTATACCCAAACATCATTGGGGGCAGTGAGCTCACTGCCTGTTTCACCAGTATTTATGACACCCTTAGGCTCAACAAGCATTACTTTACATTCATTTTCTGCATAAGTCT
>JYMV01049640.1_pt1 | contig 15696 bp, 11 predicted proteins | sample 338911 | NCBI WGS metagenome assembly JYMV01 (sample SAMN03354496, study PRJNA234377) | hydrothermal vent metagenome | biome: Deep sea; feature: Hydrothermal plumes at the Eastern Lau Spreading Center, Western Pacific Ocean; material: Seawater | place: Tonga | collected 2009 | depth 2000 m m
TTCAAAGTTGTATTTATTTAAGAGTTTGCTCAAAAAAAATTCTAGAATTATCACAGATGAAGATAATAAAGAATTTACAACAATTAAAAATATCGCAAACAGAAAAAAAATAAAAACGATTACAATTGGTTCAAACTCTGGAACTATAAAAATTTTACAACACAAATATCAGCAAAATAAACAGATAGTTAAAGTTTATGTGAATTCAAAAATTATTTCATTGCATATACCGCTTATCGGATACTTTCAGGTTAAAAATTTACTTATGGCAATCTTAGCAGCTTCATGTTGTGGAATAAATATTAATAAAGCATTTAAAGTAATTAATAATATTAGACCCGTTTCAGGCAGACTTGAATGTATTGCCAATCTAAAAAATAATGCCAAAATTATTTTGGATTTTGCTCATACTCCTGAAGCTCTAAAGCAAAGTTTAATTGCCTTAAAAGACCAATTTAGAAGAAATATTATTTTAGTTTTCGGATGCGGAGGTGAAAGGGACAAAAAAAAACGTTCAATAATGGGTACAATTGCTGCAAAATATTGTCGAAAAATTTTTGTTACCGATGACAATCCAAGAAATGAAAATCCTAAAAAAATACGGAAAGCGATCATAGCATCCTGCAAAGAATTGGCGCTTGAAATAGGAAGTAGAAAAAAGGCGATAGAAACAGCTATTAAAGAACTAAACGAGGGTGAAATACTTCTGGTAGCAGGCAAGGGTCATGAAAAAACCCAAGATTATGGAGACAAAATTATAAATTTTTCAGATAAAAAAATAATAAGGGCAATTATCAAAAAAAGAAAAATTCTTTCTACAAAAAGTAATTGGTCGCAAGATCTTGCTAAAAAAGCTTTTAACAATAAAAATCTGAAAAATGTAAATTACAATGGAGTATCGATTAATACTAAAACAATTAAAGAAAATAATTTATTTTTTGCTATTCGAGGAAAAAATACAGATGGTCATAAATTTGTAAAAGAAGCATTTAAAAAAGGGGCCATCAAATCTGTCGTTAGCAAGAGAATGAATCGAGTTTCAAGCAACAAATTAATAAAAGTTAAAAACACCCTTTCTTCCCTAAATCAGTTAGCAAACGTTACAAGAGAAAATTCTTTTGCACAAATTATAGGAATTACTGGTAGCGTTGGAAAAACAACCTTAAAAAATCTTATCAGTTTTGCCCTTAATAGTTATGGCAAAGCCTACCATTCTCCACATTCTTATAACAACAAATTTGGCGTGCCACTTAGTATTTCTAATTTAAAAAAAGATACTGAATATGGAGTTTTCGAGATTGGAATGAACAAAAAAGGAGAAATAGACAAGTTATCAAAAATTGTAAAACCAGAAATAGCAATTATTACGAATATCTCAGAGGCTCACTTTGAAAATTTCGATAATTTGCAAAGCATAGCAAAAGCAAAAGCAGAAATTATTAATCATATTTCAAAAGATGGAAATATAATTTTAAACAAAGATAGTCAGTTTTTTAAGTTTTTATCTAAAAAGGCAAACAAAAATGAAATCAATGTGGTTACTTTTGGTCTCAAAAAAAAATCAGATGTTTTTTTATTAGGTATTAAAAAGATAAGAAATTTTTATAGATTGAAAGTAATTGTAAAAAATAAAATTTATTATTTTGATACTAAATATATTTTTAATAACATCATAAAAAATATTTTGGCATGCATTTGTGTTTTAATGATTCTCAATTTGAATTTAAAAAAAATAAGAAAGAAGTTTATTAATTTTAAAATTCCCGATGGAAGAGGTGATGTTAAATTAGTAAGAAAATTTAATAAAAAATTCAAATTTATTGATGAAAGCTATAATGCAAATCCATTATCGATGATATCCGCAATTAAAAATATGAATAATTATAAAAGGAAAAATAATGAAAAAAAATTAATGCTATTAGGAGATATGCTAGAACTGGGCAAAAATTCAAAAAGTCTCCATAAGAAATTATCAATAGAAATAAATAGAAGTGATGTTGATAAAGTTTTTGTTTATGGCAAATATATTCAAGAAACCTTCAATTCTTTAGTTAATAATAAAAAAGGTAAAATATTTAACAACTTAAAGGAAGCCAACGATTATCTTGGCAAAATTATACACAATAATGATTTACTTATGGTAAAAGGATCAAACGCTACAGGATTAAATCAATTATCAAAAAATATAAAAAGGAGACAAATAAATGCTATATAGTTTTTTAATCTCTTTGGTTGATCAATTTTCAGCATTTAATGTTTTTCGTTATTTAACTTTCAGAACGGGTCTTTCAGTAATGACTTCCATGTTAATAGTATTCTTGATTGGAGGATCTTTTATAAAATTTTTTCAGACTCATAAAATTACAGGACCTATAAGAGAAGATGGGCCAATTGATCATATAATTAAGAAAGCAGGAACTCCTACTATGGGTGGTCTACTTATTTTAGTTGGAATAATTTTAAGCACTTTATTGTGGGCCGACCTTAAAAATTCTTATATTTGGATACTACTTATGGTTGTCATAAGTTTTGGTTTACTAGGAGCAATAGATGATTTTTTAAAAATAAAAAGAAGTAATTCTAAAGGTATAGCTTCGGGAGTTAAGTTTATTTGTCAAATTATTCTGTCGTTAATTGCTGTAATGTTATTATTGAAATTTGGAGACAGTAATCATCTAACAAATCTTTACTTTCCATTTTTTAAAAATTTAGCACTTCATTTAGGCTTATTTTATATACCATTTACCATCTTTATAATTGTTGGATGGTCAAATGCGGTCAATTTGACCGACGGTTTAGATGGTTTAGCTACCGTGCCAGTAATGTTGGTAGCTCTATCATTTACTCTCATTTGCTATGTTGTTGGCAATACTGTTTTTTCAGAATATTTACAAATACCCTACATTACCGATGTGGGAGAAGCCTCTATTTTTTGTGGTTCCATAGTTGGATCCTGCTTGGGTTTTTTATGGTTTAACGCTCCACCTGCAAAAATTTTTATGGGGGATACTGGCTCGTTATCTTTAGGCAGTTCTCTAGGTGCTGTCAGTATTATTACAAAGCATGAAATAGTTTTAGTTATTATTGGAGGTTTATTTGTACTTGAAACAGTTTCGGTTATCATTCAAGTACTTTCCTTTAAGCTCACTGGAAAAAGAGTGTTTATGATGGCTCCTCTTCATCATCATTTTGAAAAAAAAGGATGGGCTGAATCTACTGTTGTCATTAGATTTTGGATTATATCTATAATTTTAGCACTAATAGGATTAGCTACACTAAAATTAAGATAATGCATGTTTGCTTTACAAAAATATCAAAATAAAAAAATTGCTATTTATGGGATGGGTATAACCGGATGCTCTGCAGCAAAAGCTTTTAAAAAACTAAATGCAGAAGTTGTTTGCTGGGATGATAATAAAAAAATAAGAAAAAAAATAAAAAATTTAAACTTTCCACTTATTAAATTTTGGTTAAATCAAAATTTAATTGATATTGTAGTAATAAGCCCAGGAATAGATATCGGTAAATGCAAAATAAAAAATTATTTAAAAAAAAATTCAAACAAAATAATTACAGATTTAGATCTTTTTTTTGAACTTAATAAAGATGCATTAATCATTTCAATTACTGGAACTAATGGAAAGTCTACGACTTGTAAAATAATCGAAAAAATCTTAAAAACTGCACGATACAATGTAAAAACAGTGGGAAATATTGGGAATCCTATTTTATATTTTAGAAGTATCATCTTACCAACTTCAATATTCCAGACTATTTCGCTCTAAGCATGCGGCTATATTAAATATTTCTCCAGATCATTTAGAAAGACATAAAAACATAAAAAATTACATAAAAATTAAGTCCAGGATATTTTTTGCACAAAATAGTTCAGATTACTCTTATATAAATTTAACAAATAAATATTCAAGGTCGATTAAAAATATATTTAAAGCTCAGAAATTAAAATCAAAATTAATTTCAATTAACAAATCAAGCTGTAATTTTTTATTAAAAAAAATTAATAATAAATATTTCAAAAGCAAAGGTAATATTGAAAATTTAACTTTTGCTTACAAAATAGCTAAAAATTTAAAAATAAATGATAAAATTATAATTAAAGCCCTTAATAAATTTAAAGGACTTCCTCATCGTCAGGAAATTATATTTTCAAATAAAAAACTATTATGTATTAATGATTCCAAGGCCACAAGTTTTGATGCTAGTTTACAATCTTTATCAAATTATAATAATATTTATTGGATAGTTGGAGGTCTTCCAAAATATCAAGATTATTTTTATTTAAAAAATGTTAAAAAAAAAATTGTAAAAGCCTATGTCATTGGTAAGAATACTTCATTTTTTAAAAAACAAATTAGAAACGATATTCCATATACAATCTCAAAGAATATACGGAATGCAATAAATAATATTTATAAAGATTTAGAATTGAGTGGAAATTCAAAAAGAACTATTCTGCTCAGCCCAGCTGCCGCATCTTTTGATCAATTTAACAATTTTGAAAATAGAGGTATCTATTTTAAAAATTTGATAATAAAAAAATTTAAGCAAAAATTAAATGTTTAGTTTTAGTAGAGAAAATACTGGTTTAGTAGCGACATGGTGGAGAAATATAGATAAACAAATTTTATTTATATTTGTATTTCTTTTATTGTTAGGACTTTTTTTTTCTTTTTCCTCAACTACTTCAATGATGTCAGAAAAGATGAATAAACAAACATATTTCTTTTTCATTAAACATCTTATTTTTGTTTCTATTTCATTATTTTTACTTATTGCAATTTCGATTCAAGAAAAAAACAAATTAATAAAGTTTTTAATCTATCTATTTCTTGTTTCAATTGTTCTTCTTTTATTAACTCTTGTAGTTGGTGTTGAAATTAAAGGATCAAAAAGGTGGATGGGTTTTGACCCTCTTCCAAGATTCCAACCAGTTGAATTGGTTAAACCATTATTCATAATTTTTGTTGCTAAAATTATTGTCCTAAATGAAAAAGCTAATATTTATAGAAGATATTTATATTCTTTTTTAGTTTTGTTACTTATTGTAATTATTTTAATTAACCAACCAGATCTCGGACAAACTTTATTGTTAGCGTCAGTTTGGATTACAATGGTTTTTGTATCAGGTTTTGACATGGTAATTTTGTTGATATTAGGTTTAGCATTTTTAAGTATTATTACGCTTTTAATATTTTTTTTTCCAGAAAAGTTTAGTTATGTTTTTTTAAGAATTAAAACTTTTATGGATCCAAAAGCAGGGGACAATTTTCAATCACAAAAAGCATTAGACGCAATTAAACAAGGAGGCTTAACCGGTCAAGGAATGGGGGAAGGTATCTTAAAAGATGAAGTGCCTGAGGCACATACTGACTACATAATAGCAGTAGTTTCAGAAGAGTTTGGTGCGATATTTGTTTTGTTTATTGTGACTATATTTTTATTTATTGGTTACAAAGTATTTAATAAAGTTTTTTCAGAAAAGAATGAATTTCTTAAATTGGCATTGGTAGGATTAGTTTCTCTTTTAATCATTCAAACATTTATTCATATAGGAGTTAATACTCGATTGCTTCCTACAACTGGTATGACGCTTCCTTTTTTAAGTTATGGTGGATCCTCTTTAATCGGAAGTTCTATTATTGCCGGTATTATCTTAAATTTTACTAGAAAAGACTCCGCGAGATATTCTGAAAATGACTAAAAAAATTATTTTTTCATCCGGAGGTACGGGCGGTCATATATTTCCAGCGATTAATTTAATGAAATACTTTTCAAATAAAGGATATGACGTTTTATTAGTAACAGATATTAGAGGAAATACTTTTTTAAAGAACCATGCGCGGTTTAGATCATGCATCATAAATACAGACACTCCATCAAATAAAAGTTTTTTCAGAAAAATTTTTTCTTTTATAATGATCCTTTTTTCTATTACAAGGTCAATTTTGATTTTAAGAAAAGAAAAACCAGACCTAATTATTGGATTTGGTGGATACGTGTCATTTCCGATTTCTTTTTCATCAAGATTTTATAACACTCCTTTAGTGATTTATGAAAATAATTTAGTACTGGGAAGAACAAACAAAAATTTGTTACCACTTTCAAAAAAACTTCTTCTAGGGACTAAAATAACGATAAACGTTCCAGAAAAATACAAAAGTAAAGTTTATCAAGTGGGTAATATTTTGCGCGAGGAAATTATTAACTATTCAGTTATTGGGAAGAAAAATAGTGGCAAAACCTTTTCAATCTTAGTTTTGGGAGGAAGCCAGGGGGCGGAGGTATTTGGGAGAATTGTTCCTTCAGCAATTAAAATGTTAAAAGATAAAGGGTATACAATCGAGTTTTATAAGAAAAACAATATAAAAAGTAATATTTTTGATTTTACCAATAATATTTTAGATTTAATTGAATCTTCAGATTTAGCGATTACTAGATGTGGAGCTTCTACTACTGCAGAATTAGTAAATACTCTTACACCATTCATAGCAGTTCCCTATCCACACTCAATGGATAATCATCAGTACCTCAACGCTAAATACTATGAGAGCAAAGGTTGTTGTTGGGTTATAGAGCAGGATAAATTTAGTTCTACTAATTTATTTAATTTAATACTGGAAATCATGAAAGATAAAAAAAAATTAGAAAATATTCGTGAAAGCATGAAAAAAAACGATAGTAAAGATGTTTATGATAAAGTTGAAAATGCAATTAAAGAGTTTATTTAAAAATGAAAATTAATATTGCTAGTAATGAAGTAATTCATTTTATTGGTATCGGAGGTATTGGTATGAGTGGACTGGCTCACATCATGCACAATATGGATTTTCAAATTCAAGGGAGCGATTTAAATAGTAATAAAAATACTGATAGATTGGTTAAAGCAGGAATTAAAATTTATATTGGACATAATTCAATAAATATAAAAAAGGCTACAATGGTTGTTGTTTCTTCTGCCATTAAAAAAAATAATATAGAACTTATTGCATCAAAAGTTAAAAAATTACCTATTTTTAAAAGAGGTGAAATGTTGGCTAATATTGTGGCATTGAAAAAAAATATAATTATTGCAGGCTCACATGGAAAAACAACCACTACTTCTTTAACAGCAAATATTTTGGCAGAAGCAGGACTGGATCCCACAGTAATTAATGGAGGAGTAATAAATTCACTTAAAAATACTGCTCATTTGGGAAAAGGTGAATGGGCCGTCATAGAGTCTGATGAATCTGATGGAAGTTTTTTAAAGTTGCCGATAACCTATTCTATTGTTACCAACGTAGATAAAGAACATTTGGATTATTATCAAAGTTTTAACAGACTTAAAAACAGCTTTCGTTCGTTTATCGAAAAAACACCATCTTTTGGAAAATCACTTATTTGTTTAGATAATGATAATTTGAAATCCCTATTATATAAATGCAGAACTAGTAATTTTTTTACCTACGGATTTGATAAAAAATCAAATTATCAAATTTTTAATGTAAAAAAGAAAACAAACTGTTCAATTTTTGATTTAAAAATAAAAGTTGTTGGTTCTAAAATTTATAAAGTTAAAAATATACAAGTTAATTTGCTAGGAGATCATAATGTTACTAATGCAACCGCATCAATTGCCATTGCTTTAAATCTTGGTATTAAAATAAGTATAATAAAAAAGGCTTTGAAAAATTGATAATAGAGATTTTTATGATGATTATGCACATCATCCAACAGAAATAAAAGCAGTCATAAACAGCGCTCGACAGGTTTACACTGATAGAAAAATAATATGTGTTTTTCAACCACATAGATTCTCCAGAGTTAAATTCCTTAAAAAAGAATTTGCATTGTCCTTCAAATTAAGTAATGCAGTTGTACTTTGCCCAGTTTATGCTGCTGGTGAAAAAGTTGATAATAATTTTAGTCAAGATTATTTTTCTCAATTAATTTCAAAGAAATCTGGAATTCAAGTTATAAATATAAAAAACCGAAATGAACTAAAAAACTTTTTAAAAAAGAATTTATTTGATGATGAAATTGTAATTTGCATGGGAGCTGGCAGTATTTCAAATTGGATAAGAGAAATTGGTACTGAACTACAATGACATTGATGCTACAAATAGAAAATATAAAAAACAAAATTTCAGGTAAAATTAGGAGGCCCAGCCAAAATTTTGTTTAGACCAAAAAGCTTATTAGAACTATCTATCTTTTTAAAAGAAATAAAGGAAATAAAGGAAATAAAGGAAATTAAAGTTTTGGGCGTTGGTTCTAATACTTTAATTAGGGATGGTGGTTTCAATGGAATTATTATTAAATTTGGAAAATCTTTCTCCCACATATCCCTATTTGATCCAAATACAATAATTGCAGGCGCCTCAGTTTTGGATAAAAATGTTTCAAGTTTTGCTTTAAAAAATTCATTATCAGGATTTGAGTTTTTGTCTTGCATACCAGGAACTATAGGCGGTGCTGTTCGCATGAATTCGGGTTGTTATGAGGAAGATATTTCAAGAATATTGGTTTCCTTACAGGCAATAGATTTTAACGGTAATATTAAAGTTATTCAGTCATCGGATATAAAATTTCATTATAGAGGGTCTAATTTAGATGATAATTTAATTTTCATCAGCGCTACCTTTAAAGGAAAAAAAGATAATAAATTAAATATTCAAGAGAAGATAAATAATTTTGTAGAAAAAAAAAAATTGACACAACCATCTAAAATTAAGACTTGCGGCAGTACTTTTAAAAATCCTGAAAATAAAAAAGCTTGGAAACTTATTAAAGATTCTGGCTGCGCAGGAATGAAAGTGGGTGATGCCCAAATTTCCCAGAAACATTGCAATTTTTTTGTTAACAACGGAAATGCCAAATCCGAAGATTTGGAAAAATTGATTTATCAAGTAAAGAACAAAGTTCTAGATAAAACTGGAACAAATCTTGAATTAGAACTTCAAATTATTGGGGAAAAGTTATGAGTAATTTAATTGTTGTGCTTATGGGAGGTTTATCTGGCGAGAGAAAAATAAGTCTTTTAACCGGAAAAGCTTGTTCTAAAGCATTGAAAAAAAAAGGATACAAAGTAGTAGATCTAGATGCAAAAGGATATTTTGTTGATGAATTAAAGCAATTAAAACCAAAAATAGTTTTTAATGCATTGCATGGAAAATATGGAGAAGATGGATTTGTTCAAAGTATTTTAGAATCACTAAAAATTCCCTATACACATTCTGGAGTTTTATCATCCAGTTTAGCGATGGATAAAGAGTTATCACGACTTATATTCATAAAGAATAATTTAAAAGTGCCCAAATATTTTTTACTGCAAAAAGATCATCAAGGAAATTCAAATAAAAAATTTAATAATAAAAAAATTAAATTTCCAATTGTAATTAAACCAATTAACGAGGGATCAAGTTTAGGAGTATCTATTTGTAAAAATAAAAAACAATTTACAAATAAATACAAAAAATTAATGGAGAATTACGATAGAATTCTTGTTGAAGAATATATTCCTGGAAGAGAAATTCAGGTAGCGGTTATGGGTGAGAAGGCATTGGGTGCAATAGAACTTGTACCCAGAAGACAATTTTATGATTATACTGCCAAATATTCGAATACTGCGCAAACCCAGCACATTATGCCAGCTCCTCTTTCTCCAAAAAAATACAAAGAGATACTTGGTTTAGCAAAGAAAGCGCACGAACTATTAGGATGCAGAGGAATTACAAGGTCTGATTTTAGGTTTTTTAAAAACAAATTTTATTTGTTAGAGACAAATACTCAACCCGGCCTAACAAAACTATCTCTTGTTCCAGAAATAGCCCAGTATTGTGGTATAAAGTTTGAAGATCTAATTGTCTGGATGACTGAAAATGCCAGCTCTAATAAATGAAAAAATTATATAGAATAATTATATTATTGGCAGCGTTTATATTTTTAACAACTTATAGTCCAAACGAATTTAACGTTTTTCCTAAAAAAAAAAATCTTTTTTTTAAAATACAAAACATAAAAATTGTAAACAATCATTTAATCGAAGAAAGTACAATTATTGAAAAATTAACAGAAATTTATGAAAAGAATATTCTATTTATTGAAAGAAATGACATAGAAAGACCTTTAAAATCAATCGAATTTTTGGAAAAAATTGAAGTTAAAAAAAAATATCCAAACACGATAATAATAAATGTTTATGAAACAGAACCTGTTGCGATTTTGTTTAAAGAGAATAGTAAATATCTACTAGACAGTTCATCTAATTTGATTACTTTTAGCGAAAACATGCTTTTTGATGATTTGCCAAGCATTTTTGGTGAAAAGGCCGAACAAGATTTTATAAATTTTTTTGATCAATTAGGAAATAACAATTTTCCAAAGCAGAGAGTTAAAAATTTTTATTATTTTCAAATTGGTCGATGGGACTTAGAACTTTTAAATAACCAAATAATTAAATTCCCAGCTAGCAAAATACCAGAAGCAATTCAACAATCTGTTGAATTGTTGGCTCGTAAAGATTTTGGAAATTATAATATCATTGATTTAAGGATACATGGTAAGATAGTAGTAGAGTAATGGGTTCTGATGATCCAAGAGGTATAATTGAACTAGGCAATATAAATATAAAATGTCTTATTTTTAGAATTAATAATGGTGACACATCAGAAATTTTATCTACTGCTGTAACTCGGTCAGAAGGAATTCATAATGGTGTTATAGTAAACTTAACAAACGCTTCTCAAGTGATTAGATCGTGTATAAGCACTTCAGAAAAAAAAGCTAAAGTTTCACTTAAAAAAATTAACGTGGTTATCGAACAACCTGAATTTTTATGTACTAAATTTTCAAAGCATAGAAAAATTGATGGATCCAAAATTCATAAAGATGATATTGAATTTTTATTAAAAGAAGCAAAAAAACAAGTAATTCATAATGACGACAAACAATCTATAATTCATATTTTTAATCATAATTACATTGTTGATGGAAAAACATTTATTGAAGAACCAATTGATGTCTATGCAGACTCTTTGAGTCATGAAATGACTTTTGTCACCATGCCCAAAAATAATATAAAAAATATTAATCAAGCATTTATCGACTGTGATATTGAAGTAGAAAGATTCATTTCATGTACTTTTGCTTTGGCTGCAAAATTATTAAATGATAATGAACTTCAATTTGGTTCGATTTTGATAGATATGGGATTTGAAAAAACTAGTCTCGGATTATTCAAGAATTTGGCATTAGTCCATTCTATAACTTTTTCTATTGGCATTAACCACATTATAAAAGATATTTCGAAAGTTTGTTCATTAAGTTTAGAAGAGTCTGAAAACATAATAAACAAAATTGATTTTTCATTTCAAAATAACGAAGAACTTTTTGATGAAAATGATTATTTAAAAGATGTTTACTTTAATAATTCAAGTTTTAGAAAAATAAGTCAATCTTTGATATTAAATATTGTAAAAGCTAGACTGGATGAAATTTTTGAAATGATAAAAAAACAAATAATTGGAACAGGATTAAGTTCAACCTTTGGAACAAATTTTTTTATAGTTGGAGGGGGATCTAATCTTTTTAATTTAGAAAAGTATTGTTCAAACTTTTTTGGATTGAAAGTTAAAAAATTAGGCAAAAATAATAAAAAGGAAAGTGAAACTCAGTCTGGCGAAAATTTTGATTCATGTTTAGGGGCACTTAAAATAATTAAAGATGGATGGGAGACTGAAGCTATATCCGAGTTAATAAATGAAAATAGTCAAAAAATAAGCTTTTTTGCTAAAATTTTTGGAAACAGAAAATAAAATTAGATTGTATTGTTTAGTAATACAAGTTGTCTTTCAAGTTTCCCGGAGCTTTTATATCTTCACCTCATGCAGAATCATATGCAAAAAACACTTAAAGAACCAATAGAATTTGAGGGCGTAGGTTTACATAACGGTATAAGGGTAAATCTTTCTTTAAAACCAGCTGAAGTTAACTCAGGTATTAAATTTAAAAGAACAGATGTTGATAATACAAAAAATATAATTGAAGCAAGTTATAAAAATGTAAGCTCAGCGATACTGTGTACAAAAATAAAAAATTTATATGGAGTGTCAGTTTCTACTATTGAGCACCTAATGGCAGCTTTTTATTTAGAAGGAATTGATAATGTTCTGGTTGAGATTGATGCTTCAGAAGTTCCAATAATGGATGGTTCTGCTTTTGATTTTGTAGAGGCTATAAGATTAATTAAAGTTCTCAAAAAAGTTGAAGTAAAAGATGGAGACAAATATATTTCCATTGAACCACTTATAAAAGATTTAATAATCGATTTTGAAATAGTTTATAAAAATCCGTTAATCAGAACTCGAAGGAAAGAATTTAAATTAAGCAATGGAGATTTAACGTCAATATATAACGCAAGAACATTTTGTTTATATGAAGATATCGACCAAATAAGAAGCCAAGGATTAGCCAAGGGAGGTTCCTTGGAAAATGCAGTCGTGGTCAAAGAAAATAAAATATTAAATGAAAATGGGCTTAGGTATAGAGATGAATTTGTGAGTCACAAGATATTAGATTGTCTTGGAGATTTGATGCTTTCAGGACACAGAATTTTTGGTCATATTAAAACTTCACAAGGTGGGCATCAACTTACCAATGCTTTATTAAGTAAATTTTTATTAGATAAATCCAACTGGGCATTCGAAAGCCACGAAGGAAAAGCACAAGACAACAAAGATAACAGATACCTAAGACCTATAGCTGTTAACGCATAATACAAGTATTTACTAAGAAAATTGTAATAGTCAAATATTTTGATAAAATGTTATTTTATCTAAAATGTTTAAAAGTTTTTTAACTTTATTATTCTTCTTTTTTTTATTATTTGCTTGCGCAAAAAAAGATAAAACAGAAGTTATATCTCAGCCATCAGAAGAAGAAATAACTATCGCTATCTACGCCGAGGCAGTAGATGCGCTCAGAAAAGGCGATTCTTATTATGCAGCAAAAAAATTTAAAGAAGTTGAAAGTTTGTTCCCACAAACTGAATGGGCTGCTAAAGCTAGCCTTATGGCTGGTTATGCACACTACTCTAGGAATGCTTATTCAAAAAGTATTTTTTCTTTAGAAAGACATATTGTAAATTATCCAGCAGATAAAAATATACCTTATGCTCATTATCTAATAGCAATATGTTATTTCGAACAGATTTTGGATGAAAAAAAAGATTTAAAACCTTTGTTGAAAACTAAAGAAAAATTTGAATTTATAATATTAAATTATCCAGAAACAGATTATGCAATTGATGTGCGTTTCAAAATGGATTTAATTATAGATCAGCTGGCAGCTAAAGAAATGTCAATAGCTCGATATTATATGAAAACAGAAAAATGGATTCCAGCCATTAATAGACTTAAATTAGTTGTTGAGAAATATGATAGAACAATTTTTATTGAGGAAGCACTGTATCGACTTGTTGAAGTTTATTACAAAATTGGATTAGTTGAAGAAGCAAAACAGGCAGCAATGATATTAGGGTATAATTATCAATCTAGCGAATGGTATGAAAGAAGTTACAAAATATTTAACGAAAAATATAAGCCAAAAAAAATTACAAAGGAAAAAGAACCGGGTTTAATAAAAAGAACAATAAAAAAACTATTCTAATAAAAATTTATGCAGAGAAAAGAAATTGAGAAAATTTATAAAAACAAAATTAATAAGTTAAAAAAGTATGATAAGGCATATTTCGAGCAAGATAGTTCTCTTATTTCAGACAATGATTATGATAATATTAAGCAAGAAATAATCAAATTTGAAAGAAAATATAAATATTTAAAACATCAAAATTCACCAAGTGTAAAAGTTGGTTATAAACCTTCGGATAGATTTAGAAAAGTTAGTCATGATGTTCCGATGCTGTCATTATCTAATGCTTTTTCTAGAGAAAATGTAGAAGGTTTTATTAAGAAAATTGGTAATTTTTTGAACTTAAAAAATACCGAAAAGATAATTTTTTCAGCAGAACCAAAAATCGATGGTATTTCGGCATCACTAAAATATATAGATGGAGTTTTTGTTCTTGGTTTATCTCGAGGTGATGGTAAAATTGGAGAAGATATAACTAATAATCTAAAGACAATTAAAAATATACCAAAAAAAATTAATAAATCTAATTTTCCTAAAGTTTTAGATGTAAGAGGAGAAGTTTATATATCTAAATCTGACTTTAAAAAAATTACTAAACAATTTGCAAACTCTAGAAATGCTGCAGGAGGTTCATTAAGACAAAAGGACCCTAAGGAAACCAAAAAAATACCTTTAAAATTTATTGCATACGGTTTTGGTATTGCCGAACCACAAAATTTTGAAAAGCAATCTAAATATTTAAAATTATTAAAAATATGGGGTTTCAATACAAGTTCACTTAATAAACTTGTAAGTAGCATTGAGGATATTGAGGAAAACCATAAAACGATTGAAAAGCAAAGATCACTAATAGATTATGATTTGGATGGTTTGGTTTATAAGGTAGATAATTTAAAATTACAAAAAAGATTAGGGTTTGTATCAAACTCACCAAGGTGGGCAATTGCACATAAATTTTCTTCAGAGAAAGGATTTTCAATAATAAAAAATATTGAAATACAGGTTGGACGCACTGGAGCATTAACCCCCGTTGCAAAAATTGAACCAATTACTATAGGAGGAGTCGTTGTATCAAATGCCACGCTGCACAATGAAGATGAAATTAATAGAAAGGACATTAGAGTAGGTGATACAGTATGTATTCAGAGAGCAGGAGATGTTATTCCCCAAGTTTTATATGTTGAAAAATCAAAAAGAAATAAAAATACAAAAAAATTTAATTTTCCACAAAAATGTCCCTCATGTGGATCAAAAACAGTCAAGGAATTCAATCTTAACACAAAAAAAAAGGATGCTGTAACCAGGTGTCCAGATCCAAACTTTAATTGCCAAGAAATCTTAAGAGAAAAATTAAAACATTTCGTATCAAAAGATGCATTTAATATTGATGGTCTTGGAAAAAAAGTAATTCAGAATTTTTGGTATTTAAATATGATAAAATATCCCTCGGATATATTTAATTTAAATTTTAAGAAAATTTCTAGTTTGGAAGGGTGGGGAGATTTGTCTGTATCTAATTTGGAAAAAGCTATTAAAAAATCACAAAAAATATCATTAGATAAATTAATTTTTGCAATAGGAATAAGACATATTGGCCAGGAAAATGCTAAAACTTTGGCAAAATATTTTGTAAATATAAAAAAATTTACAGAACTTATTAATAAAGAAAAAAGAAAGAAAATTTTAAATTATCTTTTAGAATTAGATGGTATTGGTGAAACTCAAGTTAATTCATTAGAAACATTTTTTTTAAATTCTAGCAACTTAAATACTGTTTCTAATTTAATCAAAGAATTAAATGTTACTGATTTTAAAACAAGTAAATCTGGAATTTTTTATGAAAAAACAATCATGTTTACTGGAGGTTTAAGTAAAATGAGTAGAGCCGAAGCAAAGGCATTAGTAGAAAAAGAAGGAGGAAAAATTATAGGTACTGCTAGTAAAAAATTAAACTACTTGGTTGTTGGAGATTCTAAACCGATTCCTAAAAAAATTGAAAAAGCAAAACAATTGAATATTGAAATTCTTTATGAAAATAGCTGGTAT
>JYMV01000407.1_pt1 | contig 15694 bp, 12 predicted proteins | sample 338911 | NCBI WGS metagenome assembly JYMV01 (sample SAMN03354496, study PRJNA234377) | hydrothermal vent metagenome | biome: Deep sea; feature: Hydrothermal plumes at the Eastern Lau Spreading Center, Western Pacific Ocean; material: Seawater | place: Tonga | collected 2009 | depth 2000 m m
AAAACAAAGAAGGTTGGACTGCTCTAATGTTTGCTTCTGTACTTGGACATAAAGAGATAGTTCAACTTTTGGTTGATAATAAGGCTGATGTCAATTTGCGGACTAATAATTCTGATACTTTACCGGCTGAACTTCGTAATAAAACAGCTTTGCAACTTGCAGAATTGCAAGGACATCAACAAATAGTCCAAATTCTAAAAGAAGCAGAAAAAAAGCAGATGGAACTAAGGGGATAGAGAAATCCCCTACCCCCCACATTCTATTATCTCCCTATATACCTCTAAATGGTTCTTTAAAAACTTTTCACGAGATAACTCTTTCGCCTTCTCCTTTCCAGCTTTTACAAATTTCATAAAGTCGGTTGATTCTCCATAATGGATTGGCTCTAACCAAGGTAATTTAGCCTGTTTCAACCTCTCCATCAAAATTGGGTCATTTGCTACTAATTTATCTATCTTCTCCTCCAACTCGTCTATATTGTTTGGGTCGAATAGATACCCATTCTCTCCATCTGTTATCAATTCAGGAATTCCCCCAACATTTGAAGCTATGACAGGCTTTCCTAACTCCATCATATCCACAATTGTAGAACCGAGAGCCTCATTTTTTGATGGTAGGATAAAAGCATCAAAATATTCCATATGTTCCTCTATATTGATAATAAATCCGTGCATCTTGACATTAAATAATCTTCTGCTCTTTTCCCTCAATATCGCATCTTGGTCTCCTTCCCCAATTAGGACAAATTGAATATCTGGCTGTTTTCGAATAAATCTCAATGCTACATCTATAACTATCTCAAAATTCTTTATCTCCAATAGCTTTCCTACCATTCCAATAATGACCGTGTGGTTGAATGGAGTTCTATGAAAGTTGGACTCCTTTTTATTTATCTCACTCTTTAAAAACGATGGGGTATTGTAGATAGTTCGCAAATTGTCCAATCTACTATCCCACTTTTTCAATATCCCCTGCTGATAGTTTGAGACTGTAATAACCTTTTTTGCATTCTCATATGCCCTCTTAGTTAGCCTATTGAAATAGATGTCTAAATATCTGTAATACCATCTATCACTTGGAGGGGTAGGCTTATGGTATGTAACCACATAAGGGATATTGTATTTCTTGTAGAGATAGAAAGCTATCAGAGTCGATTTTCTATCGTGTGAATGGATAAGGTCGCAGGTTGTCAATTCCTTGATATACCTCTCTTTGAATAGAGATAGAGGATAGATATAGTCAAACTCTATTATCTCCAATTTGTTACTATTGATAACCTCCTCCAAATTCTCATACATGTTCATCTTCATCTGAAACATCATTTTCATCTCAGGGGAAATTTTGGGATTATTGTTAAATCTATGCTCTTTCTTCTTTTTCCTATAAAATAGTTTCTGATAACACCCTTCAACCTCTGATAATTTCCTAATCAATATCTCTAACTGCTTCTCAGGTGCATTGTAGAACCGCGATAGGTCGATATGACAGATACTCTTTTTACCCTCCATTTTCACCTCCTTTTTAGATATTATTCCAAGTTGTAAAATTCAAGTAAAGGGATAGAAAGTATGAAAAGAACTTATCAACCTCATAATACTCCTCGTAAAAGAACTCACGGATTTAGAGTGAGAATGAAAACTAAGAGCGGTCGAGCTGTTCTTAGAGCTAGAAGACGAAAAGGTAGAAAACGATTAGCTGTTTAAAACATAGATATAGAATAAAACAAGGTTTTCAAGAGATATACCAAACTGGAAAACAGTATCACCGCCCCGCCTTTGTCATCTTCTATAAAGAGAGCGAAGAGAGACTATTTGGCTTTATTTCCAGTAAAAAAGTTGGTAACTCTGTTCAACGAAATCGAGGCAAACGACTATTAAGAGAAGTAGTCCAACACTACTGCGATGAGATTAGGAACGGGTTGTATATCTTGGTTGCAAAAAAGCCAATCCATACAACCCCCTACCAAAAATTACTATTCGATTTCAAAATGGGATTGAAATATCTATATTACAAATAGCTATTTCATTTTGACATCAAAGACACATCTATACTCATCTGAACCGATAGAGCAGAATTTCTCCTTTACCTCCACATCTTCCCCAAATATCTTAGAAAAGAGGGCTTGGAAAAAAGCCTCGTAAAAACTACATATTTTATCTTCTACAATCTCGTTTTTCTTTCCAAATAGAACTATTAGAGAGTCGTAAAGGTATATCTCAAAGTCGCTCCGTTCCTCCTCTGAAATATGGAGCTGGATATACCCCAACCGATAGGTAAGCAGAATCCGATTTAGATAGTTTATCAACGATTCCAAATCGTTATCTTTTAACCACATTAAAAGAGGGGTATTATTCAAAATTTCATCAAATAGATTTTTTGCTATCTCTTCACTGATATATTTGAAGTCGTCCCAATCTCCCAGCTTGTTTATCGTTTCAAGAGTTTTTATAAATAGGAGTTCGGGACCATTCCCGATACTCTTCAATATTTTTGTTTCGCCCAAATTTTGTGGAATATGGATAGCACTACTCTCCTGTGGCTCTTCTTCTTTTAGCACCTCATCGATAGATGAAGGTTTTCTAAATAGTTTGCCCATAAGACAATCCTCTATTTTTTATATAGTGTATCACATTTTTATATCTCTCTTTCGATAGGCGAGGAATGCTATTACTGCAATAGTGGCGATAGAGTAATAGACAAAAGTTGGAATAGGAACAGGGTCGCCCTGAGCATATGAATGCATTCCACTTAGATAGAAATTCACTCCAAAATAGGTCATCAGAACAGAAGAGAATGCGAGAAGTGAAGCGAGAGCAAAAGAGTAAGGGGTATATATCCTAGGGATATATTTCATATGAACCACAACAGCATAGACCAATATAGTAACTAATGCCCAAGTCTCTTTGGGGTCCCAACCCCAATATCGCCCCCAACTCTCATTAGCCCAAACTCCACCTAAGAAGTTTCCAACAGTTAGCATTAGAAGACCAATAATAATGTTCATCTCATTCACTATATTGAGTTCTCTAATTCTAATTTCTATCGTCTCTCTGTTTTTTTCAGTTTTGATAGCAAACAGGATTAGAACGATAAACCCGAGAACTGCACTAAGTCCGAGAAATCCATAACTAGCGGTAATTAGAGAGACATGGATAGTTAGCCAATACGATTTGAGAACCGGCACCAAATTGGTAATTTGAGGGTCAAGCCAATTTAGATGGGCTACGAAAAGTATTACACCCGTTAGGATAGAGGTTGAACCCATAATAAATGGAGAAGATTTGGAAAATAGAAATCCTGCAATCAGAGATGCCCAACCGATATAGACCAAAGATTCATATGCATCACTCCAAGGAGCATGACCAGAGATAAACCATCTTAAAAGTAGTCCTATCGTATATGCAACCAAAATTAGGGTAGCGATAGTTTTCAGAGCAACTGCCGTTTTTCTGAATTTCTCTTTTCCTTTGAAAATTCTAAGAAATCCGATGCCGAGCAGAGCTATTCCAGTTAGGAATACAAATGGAATCAGGTTTTTGAAAATTTGTAATTTGTTATATAGAACCTCTCCGGCTAATTGGATAGTGTTTGGAAAAACATCTATTCCATATTTTCTCTGGAAATTTGAGATACCTATTAGCCCCTTATTTGCATAGCTCCAATTGCCAGTTTGGAGAGACAAATCTACCGATTGAAGGTATCCAACTAATGCAATTCTCACCTCATCGGCTATCTTCTTATCGAAAGTCTGCAAAGCTTCAAGAGGACTAACCCATTTGTGATTTTCATCGTTGGGCTTAGGGAAAATTCGCAATATTTCACCGCTATAAACCATATAGGTAATATTTACCCTCTCATCAACTTTTAAAATATTTTTCTCAAATCTACCTCTAAACTTTTGAGGAGTTCGCGAGGCTGTTTCAACATATTGAGATAGTTTGTATCCCAATAGATTATCTGCATCTTCAAAGAAATCTTGGAATGATGCATATTTCTGATTTTTTGGAAGTCCTAAGATTTTATTTATCTTCTCATCATTTACATATATCATATTTACCTGTTTCCAGAGGTTTGGACGAGCCACCATACCCAAAACAATTTGGTTGTAATTTAGTCCCTCTATTGAATCGGAGCGGTGTATCTTATTCACAATTTCCATATTTAGGGTATCTAATGGTTTCATTCGTCCTTTGCTATCTTGAACTAAGAGAGTTCCAAATTTGTCGGCATGTTCTTTGTCGAATTTGAAAATAGTTCCTATATCCTCTATCTGAATCTTCTCAGCTTTACCCTGTTGAGGTGCGAAATATAGGAAAAGAAGGAATATGGTAGATATTTTTATTAGCTCTCTTCTTAGCTTCTGAAATCTGCTTTTTGAACCGAAAAAGGAGATAAACATAGAGATAAACATAATTGCATATCCAATATATGTAATAGTAGTTCCTGCCTTATCGTAATTGACAGATAGAATAGTTCCCAGTTCGTCTGGGTCATAAGATGATTGGAAAAATCTATATCCTCTATAATCTAACACATGGTTCATGTATATCCTGTAATCAAAAGTGGTATTTTTTTCTGAATCGATAACTGTTACCTCACTTGCATACGATGATGGACTCATTGAACCAGCATATCTTTCTAATTGAAAATCTCTAAGTTTTATAGCAAATGGTAGATATATAGGTTTTGACCCGTATCTAATAGCTACCTCTTTTCCTCCAATTTCCAGAGTTCCTACCTTTCCAATCGTTCCCTTCTGTCCAAAGATTGTAATTTCCCCCTTCTCTTCTCCAACTTTCACATCAAATATATAGGCTGATGGAAATCGTTCTCTCATGTTCTTAGGTTTATCCAAATTGGATACCAATTTTCTCTCTACCCCAACTGCTATATCCCTAAATACTATTGAGATAGTCCCTATTGTATATAGCATTCTCTTTTTTGCTTCTGTTCTCTTTCCAAATTGGGTGGTCTCTCTGGTATCCATTGAGAAACCTGAGATATTTTCATCACTAGATAGAATTAGTCTATCTCCATCTCGGACAAGTCTTATTATCCCTTTGTGATGAGGTTGAGGGGTTGCATTACTATCAAAGTCCAATATATAGAAACCCAAATCATAGGATTCTCCAATATGCAACTCTTTTTGGATTGGGGCTAACCCCTCTCCCAAAGTTGCCATAAAATTGATATAGCTATCTCCTTTGCCATCAGAGGCTGGGACTACCTGATAAGTTGCATAGGGTATATACTCTTTTAGTGATATTTCAACCTCATCGTTGCTATATGAAAAGTGATTTTTCGATAGATTTGAAAAGAGTTTCGGAATAGAAACCACATTTTTTCCATCAATATCAATATCGAGATATTGAGTATCTGAGAGAATGTAATTAGAGCTATCCCCCTCTCTAATATGCATAGTTCCCTCAAAACCAAAATAGCGAGTAGTCCAAGCTCCAAGAGCTACTATAATAAAAGAGAGGTGGAATAGAGATATATACCACTTTTTAAAATGGTGCATCTTATAACGGAAAAAGGAGAGTAGGAGATTTATAGTAATAGTCGTTAAAAGTAGTTCAAACCACTTAGCCCTATATATCTCAACTAATGCGGTCTCAGTGCCGTAGTCATTTTCAATAAATGTAGCTACTGCTATTGAGATGGCAAAAATTAGTAAGAGTATAGCAGTAACTACCATACTGGATAGGAATTCATAGACCTTTTTCATGATAGACAGATACCTATATTTAGAATTTCCAACATCATATACAAAATATCCTATCGAAGTTGTATATTGAATTTCTCTTTCAAAATCTCTAAGATTGAATTTATCAAGATATTTATCTCCTCTTCTGCCAAAGTCTTATCCATAGCTTGAAGATGGAACCGGATAGTTAGGCTAACCTCATCAGAATTTAGTTGAAAAACATCGACAGGGTAGAACTCTTGAAGTATTGAACTATTTACCCCCAATATTGCATCTCGAATTTTGCGATATTCCATATTTGAAGGAACTACTATACTCAAATCTCTGATAGAGCCTTGATATTTAGAATACTCTTGGGCTTGTGCGGTGTATAGTTCCAACTTGTCTAGCTCTATCTCTCCAATATAGGTTGTAGGAATTTCCAACTCCTCTTGAATATCCAATCTCAATTTGTAGATATACCCTACATCTCTACCTTGTTGAATAACTTTCGCAGTTTGGTAAGGGTGTTGGAGTTGTGAAATAGGCTCAACCTGTTCCAATTCTCCTCCTCCAATCGAGGAAAGCACTTTTTTAGCAAAAGTCTCAAAATCTATCTCTCTCGGTTTTCCGCTATTGGAGATAGAAGGCTCTTCTAACTCTCCTGAAAATAGGAAAGTGATTACCTCCTTCTCCTCTCTCTCTTTTGAAAAGACTTTTCCTATCTCAAAGAGCGGAACCCGTTTTTTTCCAAAATTGATATTTCTTTGAACTCCATTGAGAAGACCAATAGTTATCGTAGGGCGGAGGGTATCCATAGTATCCACAATAGGATTTATAAGCTTCTTACCATTTTCGATAGTTTCAAATCCATATTTTTGGAATATTTTCTCTTCTCCAAAAATATAGGTCATCGCTTCATAAAAACCGTTCGCAATGGCTCGATTTCTGATTTTGGATTTCAGTAGATACCGTCGCGATGAGGTGTTATCTCTTCTCTTTTCAGTAAAAGAGAGCCTTTTAGAGGGGATATTATCTATTCCTATAATTCTTAGGATTTCTTCAATAATATCTTGGGAGTTGGAAATATCATGACGAAACTTAGGAACTAAGACGGAAAGGGTATCCCCTTGTATCGATAGCTCAAATCCAAGTTTTTCCAAAATATCCACTACTCTATTTCGAGGTATCTCTGCTCCAATGAAATTGGAGATATAGCTAAATCCAATTTCAACCTTTCTTTTTGGAGTGATATTGGTAAATTTGGCTATCGGTTCTATACTATTCAGAAGTGAAAGGGATTTCAGAAAGTCCAAAGCTATCTGAATATTTGGTTCGCTCCCTCGTGAAGAGTTGTAATATAGTTCATCTGTCTCTAATTTCTTCTCATATACCAATTTCGATACTGTTTCAGGGTCTATATATGAAAGTTCGATAGTTGAGCTATCTTCAACCTTTGGAGTATAGATTCCTATCTTACTATTTCCAACTTTGAGAAGACCATCAGAGTAATCCAGTTTTGGAGTTTCATCTGAAACTGCTTTTGCTACTACACCAGTTGAGTGGGTGATATAGTTTAGGAGGTTTTGCAAATTATCTTGACCCAACTTACCAACAATAGCCAATCTGATTCGGATATATAGAGGAATATCTTCGATACTACCAAATTTCAGATATTGAATATTGTAATCAAAATTTTCTATCTCTCCCGCCACCTCATCGAGTTTAGGAATATTCTTTTTTATCTCCAAATTTAGAGCGGTAGCTAAATCTCTTGCAACTCCATATATACTAAGACAATCCCCCCTATTTGCGGTTAGTTCAATTTCCACCATCTCATCATTGAAGATAGGGAAATCTGATAGGGGTTTGCCGGGTTGTAATTCACCAATGGAACTATCCAGAACTACCACACCGTTTCCAACTCTCGCCATTCCAAACTCTTCGGTTGAGCAGAACATACCGAAACTCTCTACACCTCGTAACTTAGCTTTTTTGATTTTGAGATTTGGCAGTTTAGTTCCTATTGTAGCCACAGGAACAAAATTCCCTACCTGAACCTCTCTATCATTAGTAACGATTTGGATATTGGACTCTTTTCCTATATCAACTGAACAGACCCGCAATTTATCTCCATTTGGGTGGGGTTCTATATTTTCTATCTTTCCAACAACTACCCCATCAGGAGCTGAAAACTTTTTAGAGCTATCTACTTCCAATCCTATTCTATTTAGAGTTTTCTCAATCTCTTCAAGTGAAAAAGGTTCAATATCAATCCATTCATTTAACCACTGTTTTGTTATTATCATCTATCAAACACCTTTTTTATAAAATTATAACTATTCAAATAGAAGGAGAAAAAGTGGATATAGAGAAAATTAGAGAAGCAATTAGAGTAGTTCCAGACTTTCCAAAAGAGGGAATAAATTTTATGGATATTACCACTCTTCTAAATAGAGGAGAACTATTTCAACAGGTAATAAATCATCTATATGAAAGATATAGAGATAGAGGAATAGAGTATATAGCAGGAATTGAGAGTCGAGGTTTTATTTTCGGAGCTTCTTTGGCTACAAAATTGGGGATAGGTTTCGTTCCAATCCGGAAAAAGGGAAAACTACCAGCCGATACCTATTCAGTCTCTTACGATTTGGAGTATGGAAGCGACACCCTCGAAATTCATAAAGATGCTTTTCATAATCGAGATGCGAAAGTGGTTCTAGTTGATGACCTATTGGCAACGGGTGGAACTGCTTCATCAGCAATAAAACTTATTGAAAAGTGTGGGGCGAAAGTTGATGAGGTCTTCTTTTTGATAAATCTCAAATTCCTGAAAGGGGAGGAAAAATTGGGAGTGCCTACATATTCGATATTGGAATTAGAGGAGTAATCCCCTTTTTGTTACAATATTGTAATCGATTTGTGATATAGAAAGGTAATTTATGAAACGACTTAGTTTGGTAACTGCTATATTGCTGGTTTCACAACCTGCATTTGGTGGTGATAGTGATAATGGTTGGTCTGTAAGTGGAAATATTCGAACCGCTTTTATTAGTGATGATGGAGATAGTTATGATGATGAGGTGCATGACCTCGCTACTGGTGGTTCTATCACTGTTCTCACTCCAAAGATTGAAAACAATTTTCAAATTGGAGCAACTCTATATACTGCTCAACCTCTTTTTGGGCAGAAAACAGACCAATGGCTAACGGAACACGACGGAAGTAGCTATTCATATCTTGGAGAGGCATATATTACAGGAACTCTATTTGGAAAAACTGCGGTAATTTTGGGTCGAAAAGTTATCGATACCCCTTTTGCCGATTCTGATGATATTGGAATGGCTCCAAACTCTTTCGAGGTCTATTTAGTTCAAAATAGTGATATACCTAACTTCACTTTTACTGCTGGACGAGTTACCAAATGGGCTGGACACGATGCACCTGTTAGAGGTGAGTTTTCAGACTTGACAGGTGGAGATGGAGCATCTGTATTTGCTGTAAATTATGCCAACTCAGATTTGGGATTAGAGGGACAAGCTTGGTATTACCACTTGGATAATTTAGATAAAAATGTAACTAAATTCAAAAATTACCAAGTTCATGATATGGCTATTTTCTATATAGATGGAACATATTCATTAGATATAGATGATAAAACATCTATATCACTTTCTGGACAATTTGCAAGATATCAAGAGATGCACGACAAAGAGTATGACGGCTCAGTTGGTGGGGTTCAAGGTGAATTTAGCTATAACGGACTAACTGTTGCTCTTGCATACAACCAAGCTGATGGAGATATAGCTCCAATCAATGGATTTGGTGGTGGTCCTTTCTATACTTCAAGCGATTTATGGTCTATTAAAGATGCTGGAAATGATTCAACAGCTTTCAAAGGTTCTCTTAGCTACGACATCAATGAAAAAATTTCGGTCTCTGGTAGTTATCTTACTATGACCCCTGACGAAGGCGACGACTTGACCGAAGCCGATTTCGGATTGAGTTATGCATATAACGATAATTTAGCTATCGATTTCTATGCTGAACAGATTGACGACGGAACTAATACAGACCAAGAATATAGCATCTTTGTAAATTACGGCTTCTAATCTCTTCACAACCTCATCAGCTCTAACCCCATTTTAGATAAAATTATTCTAAATAGGAGGTTGGAGATGAAAAATTACCTATTTTTTGATGAGGTTGTTTCTGAAAAAGAGATATTTTCCAAAGTCCATCAAGAGAGTGGAAATATAGGCTTCTATTCTCTCCCTGAACAAGACATATCAGATATTCTAAACTTTGCTAGGACTATCCAAAAATCTACTATCGTAGTTATCGGTATCGGCGGTAGCTCCCTTGGGGCTGAGGCGGTATATAGTTTCCTAAATCCAAAGTATCACTATCCAAAACGACTACTATTTTTAGATACAACCGACCCAATAGCACTCTCCAATACTATTCAAGATATAGATATTTCAGATGCTCTATTTCTCGCTATCTCCAAATCTGGGACTACGATTGAAACTATTTCTGTTTTGAAATATCTCGATGCAAAAATAGAGTTTGATGCAAATAGTCTTGTAGTAATTACCGACAAAGATTCACCATTGGAAGAGTTTGGAAAGTCTCGCAACCTCCACATATTCAATATCCCTCAAAATGTAGGAGGGCGGTTCTCCGTTCTCTCTGTTGTTGGATTGCTACCTCTGGCACTGGTTGGAGTTGATATAGCTAAACTTCTTCAAGGAGCAAAGGAGGTAAAAGATAACTTTTTTATCCACAACGATAAAAATCATATTGTTCCAAAAGCCCTTTTTTATTCCAGATTTGCCGAAAAATATTGCTCCAATGTCCTTTTCTCCTATTCCGAACTATTTAGAGATTTCAATAGCTGGTTTGTCCAACTCTGGGCAGAGAGTTTAGGAAAGAAGAGAGGAGACGAAAGAGTAGGACTAACTCCAATCGGACTTATAGGTCCAAAAGACCAACACTCATTTTTACAATTGATTATGGAAGGTCCATTAGATAAATCTGTAACCTTTCTGAAAATTTTGGACTTTGGAATAGATACCACTATCCCCAACCACTCACTACCTCATCTCGAAAAGTTGGATATATTGAACGGTCGCAAGTTTTCGGAACTTATCAACCTTCAAGCCGATTCAACAATTGAGGCATTGCGAAAAATAGGAGTTCCTGTCGATGTGATAGAAATAGATAGAGTTGATGAGGTAGAGATAGGAAAACTAATATATTACTACGAATTGCTAACAGCAGTTACAGCTATTGAATTGGATATAAACTGCTACAACCAGCCGGGGGTAGAACTCGGTAAGCAAATTCTGAAAAGTAAATTGGCAAAGAGTTGATAAAAGTCTTACCTCTCTTACTTTTTCCAATGCTATTCCTATCTTGTGGATTTCAACACTTTCAAGGGGTGAAAAAGAATAATCTCAATGAGAGGGTCTTTGAAAACTCGGCAGTTGGACAGATATATAGAGATGGAAAATTGGAGATGGATATTAAGGCTGTCTATGTTTCAGATATTGCGAAAAAGTTCCAAGATTATGAAACTTTCTTAGTCTCTATCTACTTTTTTGATAGAGATATTCAAGGTTTGGAAAATGGAAATTTTCTATTTCGACTAAATGGAGTAGCTCCTATTAGAATAGATAGGATTTCTAACACTAATAGAGCAATAGAGCAGATAAAGCTTTTAAATAGATGGTTTAGTAACTATATAGTCTATTTTCCAAAGTTGAAAGATGATAAATTAGTCCTAAAATTTAGATACGGTCTAAATAGACCCCTACTATTGAAATTTACAAAAGGGATTGGAAACAGACGAACCTATCCATCTCTTGCTAACAAACTATTTAGCTTACCTAAATTCAAGTAAAGGAATATTATGAAAGTTCTAATTTTAGCTGGTGGATTTGGAACCAGATTGAGTGAAGAGACAGAGATAAAACCTAAACCTATGGTGGAGATAGGGGGAAAACCTATCCTATGGCATATTATGAAAATCTATTCTCATTATGGATTTAATGAATTTGTTATCTTACTTGGATACAAGGGATACTATATAAAAGAGTATTTCGCTAACTACTTTCTCCATCAAAGTGATGTAACTATTGACCTGCAAAATAACAACATGGAAGTTCATCAAAACCATAGCGAGCCTTGGAAAGTAACCCTAATTGATACCGGAATTGATACTATGACGGGGGGACGAATAAAAAGGGCAAAAGAGTATATTGGTAATACCACCTTTATGCTGACCTATGGAGATGGAGTAGGTGATATTGAGATAGATAAACTTGTGGAGTTCCATAAATCACATGGAAAATTGCTAACGGTTACCGCTACTCAGCCAGATGGACGATTTGGAGCGATGGAGATTGGAGAGAACAATAGAGTAAATCGGTTTTTAGAGAAACCGAAAGGGGACGGCAGTTGGATAAGTGGTGGCTTTTTCGTTTGCGAACCTCAAATATTGGACTACATCGATGGGGATTCTACTATTTTTGAGAGAGAACCAATGGAGAGGTTGGCGAAAGAGGGGGAGATATACACCTATAAACATTATGGATTTTGGAAACCGATGGATACATTGAGAGATAAGAGAGAATTAAATCAGATGTGGAATGGTGGTCAAGCAAAATGGAAAATATGGAAATAGAGAGATGAAAAATGGCAGAAGAAATATTGGATAAGGAACTTGGAGAGTTAGATGAACAGATAATTTTGAAAGAGGACGAACTATTAAATAAGAAGAATAAAAAAGGTGATAGAGGAGAAAAGGACGAAGAGACAGAGAATATAACCACAACCTCTAAAATTCCTGTCCTTCCAAAAGTTCCAAAACTTGGACTTTCTCAACCAACCCAAATATTTCAGAATTTAAAAAATATACTAATTGAGAAAAAAGAAAAAATTGTATATGGAATACTCTATCTACTAGTAACAGGGGGTATCCTCTTTCTCCTATCCCTATTTTGGGAACATGGAAATGATGATATTGTCCAAATTGAGACCAACGGAACAGATGAATTGGAAACCTATACGGAGATGGCATTACAAGAGCCTTCAACTTTGCCTAAGAGACAATCACAAGTTGAAGAACTTATCAAAAAGGCTAATTTACTTTATCAACAGGGACAGAAACATGAAGCCCTTAGACTCTATGGACGGATAGCTACATATAATGCCTCTCTCTCATATTACAACTTAGGGGTAGCAAGAGCTAAAAAAGGGCTTTGTAAAGAGGCTATTAGAGCATTTGATAGAGCTATTCAGAATAGAGAACATATTACCCCAAGTGCTATCAATGCTGCTGTATGTAGTAAAAAGCTTGGAGATAATGAAAAAGTCAAAGCCTATCTAGATTTAGCTTACAAATATTTACCAGACGAACTAGATTCCCCTCTATATAGCTACTACTACTCTCTCATCTCTTTCTATCGAGGAAACTATTTCGAGACCCTCTCATCTCTCAACCACCAAACTTCTAACTACTTTCAAGATGAAAAGAATATGATGGAGAGTAGGATTCAACTACTTTTTGAAAACTATGGAGATAGTGCAACAGCTTTGGAGAAAGCTCTCACTAATGAGGATATAGGTAATCTCGGGCTTATCTATGCCAATATGGGTGAGCTGGATATGGCTAAGAAGAATATAGAAAAGGCTATTGAGAATAATAGTAGCTCTTCTGATGAGTTGATGAGGTTGAAGTATGCCCATGCTTTAATAGATTTGAAGTTGGGAAATGTGAAAGATGCAGGAAACCAAATTTCAGCACTCAACGATGGATATGGAGAGAAGTTGAACAATACCTACGATTTGGAGCTATCTTTAAAAGAGTCCCTGTTTGATGTTCAAAAAGCCCAAAACTTTTTTAACAAAGAGCAACAATTTGTAAAATACAACAACTACCAAATCCTATTCTACTTCGCTCCATACAAAATTTTTGATGCTAAGAAAAGTATCAACCTCATCAAGAAGGGTAGTGCTACTACTACTCTTGGAGATAGTGATGAAGGTCTCCATATCTTAGGTATGGGGGCTAAAAGTTCAGATGTAAATAAAAATATAGTCCTAGCAGTAAAAGAGGTTCTCAATAAAAGATTGAGGATAGCTAATAAGATATTGAGAGAATTGGAGAAGGAGAACCCAAAACATGCAGTTCTTCACTACGATTTAGGGCTTACTTATGCTCAACTCGGGGACATGGTAGAGGCATACAAACATTTTAAGAGAAGTTGGCATCTAAATTCAAGGGACTATATTTCTGGAATATTTGCTCTACTTAGCGGAAGTCTTATAGGAGCAGATGTCCAAAAGTTAGAAGAGGTATTTAGAGAAAATCTATCCTTAGAGAGAGAGGGAAATGAAAAGCAATTCTATGAGATGTTGCTAAATCTGAAACATGGAAATTTACATGCTCTCCAAAACTGGTTAGAGGGTAAGCCTCAATATGAAAATGACCTATTCAAGTTGGGAACGGTCTATCTCATTACAACTCTTCTAGAAAAGTTTGGAGGTAATAGTGAAATAAATAGACATGTTTCTAAACTGATGTTGAGAAAATTACCAGATGATATATTAGTTCATCTTCTCTATCTCTATTCCAATTTCAAAGATTTAGATATTAAAGAGTTTTCAAGAGAGATAATTAGACATTTCCAACTAAACCATTTGCCACTATCCGATTTCTATCACGGGGCAAGGGTAGTGCAGGAGTTCTATATCAAATTTCATCTATTAACAGGAAAGTTGGAGGAGTTGGAGAGAAAACTGAAATATTACTACTCGGTTGAGTTGCAAGACCCAGAAGGGGTGGCTCAGGCTCTGGCTCTAACTATGCTATATAATAAGCACTTTGAGGAGTCTTACCAACTATATAACAAGATAATAGATGAGTATGGGGCGAAAGACTCTAGAACCCTCTTTTTAGCCGGTATTTCTGCCGTTGCATCTAAACACTATGCGAATGGTGTAGCTCTATTTGAGTTGGCTAAGTTGAAAAACAAAATCAATTATGAAACCCGATACGGCTTAGGGCTTCTCTATTTACAGACTAAGAATTTTGAGGCGGCAGGAATTCAATTCAAACTATTTGAAGATAAAGAATTCTTTTCCGACTTCTTTGATTTCAATGTGAAAAGTGTTGAGAAGATAGAGAGTTTCTATAAAAATGGGAGATAGAGGAATATAATATATATACAAACATTGAAAGGAGCTTTATGGCTGGACACAGCAAATGGGCAAATATTAAAAGACGAAAAAGTGCCGTAGATGCAAAACGGGGGGCGCTTTTTACAAAATTGGTAAAAGATATAGTTACCGCAGCTAAACAAGGAGGCGGTAATATAGATGCTAATCCATCTCTAAGACTTGCAGTTAAAAAGGCACGGGATAACTCTATGCCTATGGAAAATATCCAAAGAGCTATCGATAAGGCTACTGGAAATCTGAAAGGGGTTACCTATGAGGATATTACCTATGAAGGGTATGGACCTCACGGGGTAGCTATCTTAATGGAGGTGATGACAGACAATAGAAATAGAACAGTTTCTAATATCCGGTCAATTTTGAGAAAGGCTGGTGGAAATCTTGGCGAAAGTGGTTCTGTTAGCTGGATGTTTGAGAAAAAAGGGGTGATTGTTGTTGAAAAAGGGAAAAAAGATGATGAGGTGTTAGAAACTGCTATGGAAGGAGAAGCAGAGGAGATATTAGATGACCTCGATGATGTAATAGTAATTGAAACAGACCCAGCTAATCTCAACTCTCTTTTAAATGAGTTGGAAAAAATTAGATGTCAATATTTTGGAATCAAAAGTAGAGATGGTAGCTACAAACCAAATAGAGTTAGGAGATGAAGAGCGGGAGAGTGTCGAAAAGCTCATTGAAAAGCTAGAAGATGATGACGATATCCAAAACATATATACAAATCTCAAATAGAAAGGTTAAAAGAGTATGAAAAAGTTCATAGCAGGA
>JYMV01007736.1_pt1 | contig 15694 bp, 17 predicted proteins | sample 338911 | NCBI WGS metagenome assembly JYMV01 (sample SAMN03354496, study PRJNA234377) | hydrothermal vent metagenome | biome: Deep sea; feature: Hydrothermal plumes at the Eastern Lau Spreading Center, Western Pacific Ocean; material: Seawater | place: Tonga | collected 2009 | depth 2000 m m
ACTCTTCAGGATACCAACGCTTAGCACTGCCGTATGAAGCACCTGGGTTGATACCTAAAATTGACTTCTGAGCTACATCTGAAGACTGATTTTTCTTGTAGAGTTTTAACCTTCCAGGGTTTGAGTCAATATTCAAACTATCGTTAACAAAATCATTGTATTTTTTAACCTGGTGACAATTGATATATTTATTTTTATCAAATTGATACTTACTATTTGCTGATATAAAAAATTTCAGAAATTTTGTACGGAAAGAGCTTCTAAATGAGAAAAATGCATCAAAATCCCCTAAACTCTTTGCATTTTTATATAAAACACTGTATTTTTTATCTAAAACGACTATTTTTACTGCTTTTGGGTGGTTTTTCATCGCTTCAATTGATACAAAAGAGCCGATAAAGGTAATTTCTGCGTCATTGTAAAAATTTACGATATTTTCAATGGCTGGTGTAGCCATAATGCAATCACCCAGCCAAGTTGGGAGTTCAATTAATACTTTCACAAGAACATGCTTGATTTATCTTGGACGACAAAATAAGGATTTAATAATGAATCTTTAGTATTGTACTTTAGTGGCGTTTTCGTTTCAAATTCAAAAACCTCTCCACCTGCTGAATTAACTACTGCATGTGCAGCAGCAGTATCCCATTCTGATGTTAGCCCAAGTCTTGGGTATATATGTGCTTTTCCCTCAGCCACTAAGCAAAGTTTAATAGAGCTTCCTATAGGCATTAGTTGATACTCGCCTAACTCCTGAAGAAACTTGTTCAAACTATCTCCAGCATGCGACCTACTACCAACAACTTGGCAAATTTCTGTTGATTTATACGGTGTAGTCTTAATTGTTGTTATGCTTCCTTGCTCTATCTTTATTGCAGACTTTCCATGTTCGCCAACCCATGTTTGATTTAATACTGGCGCATGAACGACGCCAATAATTGGGTCATTTTGACGGATTAAAGCAATATTAACCGTAAACTCTCCATTTTTCTTAATAAACTCTTTAGTTCCATCTAAAGGGTCGATAAGCCAATACATACTCCATGATTTTCTAACATTCCATGGTATTTTATTTGACTCTTCCGAGAGAATTGGTACGTTTGGTGTGATTTTTTGTAATTGGTTCGTAATTAAATTGTGTGATGCAATATCTGCTTCAGTTAAAGGGCTTTTATCTAATTTCAATTGTTGATCAAATGAATCTTGCTGATAAATCCTCAGAATTTCTTTCCCTGCATCTATGGCAATATTAACAACTTTATTAACATTTATATCAATATTCTCAATTTGCATTATCAATAACACCTCTATCAACCAACATGTCCATTACCATATTTACTGATTCATCGAGTGTTAGACTTCCGGTATGAACCACTAGGTCAGGGTTTTTTGGTGTTTCATATGGAGAGCTAACTCCAGTGAAGCTAGAAATTTCTCCTTTTCTAGCTTTTTTATACAAACCCTTAACATCTCTTTTTTCACAAATTCCGATAGAACAATCAAGAAATATTTCAATAAAGTCTCCGTGTGGCATTAATCCTCTTACCTTATCTCTATCTTCAATAAAAGGAGAGATGAAAGCAGTCAATGTCATTACTCCTGCTTCGATAAAGAGCTTGCTCATTTCACCAATACGTCTAAGATTTTCCTTACGATCTTTATCGCTAAACCCTAAATCGCCACATAAGCCATGGCGTACATTATCACCATCCAGCACCATAGTTCTACAACCACGCTTGTGCAGCTTCTCCTCAACACAATGCGCTAAGGAAGATTTACCCGAACCAGATAACCCTGTAAACCACAAAACAACCGACTTATGATTATTCTGCTGATTTCGCCTCTGCTGGGTAACAGTGGCATGATGCCACACTGTATTCGTGCTCTTCATATAATTAAAGTATTAATATTTCAAATATATATTCTACTTTAATAGTGATAAAAATTAATACAGTTTGTTATAATCTGAAAATGTCATACAAGCCTATTCCTATTCTTATGTATCACAGTATTGCAGCTATGCCAAAAGGCACTGTGATGCGTAGTTTACATGTACCGCCAAAATTATTTAGACTACAAATGTGGTTATTAAAAATACTGGGATATAAGGGGTTGAGTATGAGCGATCTACAACCCTACTTAATTGGTGACAAGCAAGGAAAAGTTGTTGGCATTACTTTTGATGACGGCTTTAAGAACAACTTAGCTGGCTCCTTACCAACATTAAATAAATTTGGTTTTAGTGCCACTTGCTATATTATTAGTCAAAATATTGGTGGTATTAATCATTGGGATCTTGATAAAGGCATCCCAGAGAACCCACTAATGGATAAAGATGAAATTAAACAGTGGATTAACGGCGGTATGGAGATTGGATCACATGCTCAAAATCATGTCCGTCTTGCTGAGAGTGATATAGAAACCGCTACTAAAGAAATCATGCAATCTAGGCTTGATCTTGAAAAACAATTTAATTGTTCGATTAATCACTTTTGTTATCCGTACGGTAGCTACAATGATGAAATAGTAGATATTGCCAAGAAAGCTGGTTATAGCACTGCAACGACTGTTAACCGTGGTCGTGCAAAATCTGATGACAATCTGCTAACTTTACCAAGAGTGCCAATTACGCATCGTACCTTTATTCACTTATTTTTAATGAAAATTCTCAGTAAATATGAAGATAAACATGGGTGATAAAAAGCTAAGAATTGCAGTACTGATTCGCAACTATAGTGCCTCTGGTGGTGGCGCCGAGCGCTACTGTGTAGAGCTAACGAATAGGCTTAGTAAAATTCATGAGGTTCATGTGTTTTCACAACATAATTCTGAATCATCGGAAAGTATTACTTTTTATCAAATACCACAATGGTTTAAAAAGCCAAGATATATCAATCAATTATTATTTTCATATCTGACCAAGCGTGTCACGCAAGGTAAGTTTGATGTTGTGCATTCTCATGACATGGCAACACATGCCAATATTTACACTCTACATGTACCATGTGTAAGAACAAAGTGGACTCAATCCAAAGGCATTAGAAAGATATTACGTTGGGCAAACACATTGTTAAGTCCTAGGAAAATGGCGTACTTATGGCTAGAAAACAAGGAAATGCAAACATTGCCTAATCGACACTTTATTAGTGTTTCTGAATACCTATCACGTAATATTCTAGAAAACTATCCTAGGCTTAATGACCATATCACTATCGCCCACCCTGGTATCGAAATTCAGCCAAATAGCGATGAAAAAATAGCTAAATTGCGTAAAAATTTTAGAGAAAAACAAAATATTCCAGTATATGCATTCGTACTGCTCTTTGTTGCTCATGGGTTTAAGAGGAAAGGTTTGCCGGCTATTATTAAAGCATTAGAAATTTTGAACAATAAGGATATTCATATTGTCGTTGCGGGTAGTGGGAGTCCAAAAGATATCCAAATAGATTCTCCTACTGTACAAAAAAATACACACTTTATAGGTATGATTAAAAATATGAATGAACTCTACCCTGTGGCAGACGCTCTCATTCACCCTACACTTGGTGATACTTACGGTATGGTTGTACTTGAAGCCATGTCGCATAAACTTCCAGTCATTGTCAGTAGTGCTCAATATTGTGGATTCAGCGAACATTTATCAAACGATGAAACGCTAATTCTGGAGAATCCTGAAGACTCAAATATAATTAAAGAGCAAATACAAAAACTATATGATAACAAGTTGTTAAGGGTCAACTTATCAGAAAAAGGATTGCAAAAGTCACGAAAAATTAGCTGGGATAGTACTCTAAAGAGTACAATTCAGGCATACAAACAGATAGATAGTAGATAAATGTTTATTGTATAAAGAACTAATCAATATTCACCAAACCAAATAAACTTCCCATTAATTCTGTCGCCACGAACCGTCATGCCAAACTGATCCATCTCCTGAGTCTGCATTATTTTTCTAAACCTGATCTTCTTAAGTTTGTCTAGCTTTCTGCTAAACCAATTTTGACATAATAAAACATGGTTGTTACGAACTGATAAATCATCTTTGGGCTTTAGACCTTGCTCTTTTTTCATGGCTTTCTGCGTTGCAGAACCAAAGTGATGCAACCAAGATTGACTGCTAATTGCTGTTTTGATGCCCTTCTTTTTTAAATCATGAAAAAATAGAGTATCTTCATAACCCAACAATGACGGGGTTGCCCTAAAGTACCCAGTATCGATCCACACTGATTTGTGTATTAATAAACAGACAGCATGATTATCGCCAAGACGTATATAACTTCCCATCTTTTCTCTAGCTTTTTGTGCAAAAGACTCAAGGTCATAATCTAATTCACCTTCAACTAATGCTGGAGATATGACATTTAAGTTATTCTCAATCGCACTACCAATTAAGTTGTCAATCCAACCCTTAGATACAACCAAATCATTATCCATAACAATAGTCCACTCAGTCTGGAACTCCAATACTCCTTGATTTAATGCTACGCCAACGCCAAGATTTTGTTTATTCAAAATAACTTTCCCAAGTGGAAGGCTTTTTAAATATTCTTGAGTTCCGTCAGTTGAACCGTTATCTACCGCAACTACCCGACCGAGATCTTCTCCATTTTGGATCATACTGTTGATACATTTTTTAGTATATTCAATAGCGTTATAACAAGGAAAGGTAATAGAATAATCAAATTTACTAGTATGCTTCATATATATAGTTTAAAGGCTTTAAATAGAAAAATTATAATTTATTTTCTTATAAAAAACATACTTTATAATCTAAATTAAATCATAAACATAAAAAGGTAAAAATGGAAGACACGTTAAGCTACAAATCCTACCTAAAAAGCCCAATAAGAAGTATTAAACATAGTACTTACTTTGATACTTATGACGATCTTTTTTCTCGCTACCGTAATAAGGAGATAACTTTTGTAGAAATTGGGGTTGCCGCAGGAGGCTCTTTATTCATGTGGAGAGACTTTTTTGGACCAAAAGCCAGAATAATTGGAATAGACTTCAATCCTAATGCAAAAACCTGGGAAAAAGACGGGTTTGAAATCTTTATTGGCAGTCAAAGTGATGAAAGTTTCTGGCAAGACTTTATCAAGAAAGTGGGAGCTGTAGATATTTTATTAGATGATGGCGGCCATACCTTTGAGCAACAAATTATTACTACAGAGTTGTTGCTTGACAATATTAAAGATAATGGCATGCTTGTAGTGGAAGATACTCACACGTCATATATGGATGGATTTGGAGATAAAAGATTTTCTTTTATTTCATATGTAAGTAATTTCATAGATAAAATTAATCAAAGATTTGGGAAGTTTGATAGCTCTTATGCTGATAACCGGGTGTGGTCGATACAAATATACGAGTCAATTGTAGCTTTTCACATCAATAGAAAAGCCTCTAATTTAAAATCTACAAATGTAGACAACAATGGAGGGAGTGAATATATTGCGAAAGACTACCGCTATTTTGATATTCCAGTTAGAATATGGGGGATTAGAGATCTTGTTTTAAATTTTAGATCTAGATCTAGGTTAAAAAAGTTCTTTCAATCTAAATGTACATTTGGAGAAAAGTAATGTTCTACACCTTATTCCTTTTAGACTGCCACAATTAATATGAGTATAAGCTCTAAAAATTCACGACACCTTGATATAGGTTGTGGCAGAATCCCTAGAAATCCTTTTGAATGTGATGAATTGCATGGAGTAGATGTGATGGATATACAGTTGGCTGGCTGTTCTTATAAACAGGTCAATGTTGTGACAGAAAAACTGCCATATACGGATTCTTATTTTGATTCTGTATCTGCTTATGACTTCTTGGGAATAATTCCGAGATCTGCCATCTCTAATAACACAATGAGATTCCCTTTTATTGAGTTAATGAATGAGATTTATCGTGTATTAAAGCCAGGCGGGATTTTTTATGCTATCAGTCCATACTATCCTAGAAATGAGGCTTTTGTTGATCCTACATATGTTAACTTTATTGCAAAAAGAACTCATAGGTATTTCACTCTTCCAAACCTTACAGCCTCTGTATATGGATTTAACGGGAAATTTAGCACAATACAGGTTAGACCTGTCAAAGCTTCCATGGTTGGAAAAAAAGAACATAGCCCATGGATTGTCCGGTTTATGAAAAATGTTATTTACACAGTACTTTATACCAAGAGATCTCATATTATCTGGAAGTTTAAAGCGATTAAAGATCAAAAAGGGTAGTGTTCTTCTTGCTAACACTTTTTTTTAATGCCAAATCACATCGCAACATCGATCTTCAAAAAACCAACCACCATCATATTCATTCAACGCGTGCGGAAACAATAGATGGCTAATTTATTAAAAAAAATTCTGGGTCAACGCCCTAAATACGTATACAAAGATCGCTTTAAAACCAGAGAAGAGGCCGTTCTAAGCGCACAAAACATCCGAGATTATGGCAGTAAATCATATGATTCAAGATCCGTAAAAAATCTCAAGTTTGATGAAAAATATACCCAGGGCAGAAGCATGATAGTACCATTGATTCTATCAACTTTGGATGAGGGTAGATATACGATACTTGATATTGGTGGCGGTGTTAATGCTGTCTTCTCTCATTTAAATGAAGTACAAAAAGCACTACACCAATGCCTCGTTCTCGAACGTACGGAAGTAACCCAAAGCCTAAATAAAAAAATTCCAGAAAAATATAATAATCACATTCACTACATCAGCTCAATAGACAATGTAAAGGTGATAGACATCGCTTATTTCGGCTCCTCAGTTCAGTATATTGAGGATTACGAGGCACTTCTAAATAGAATCTCAACACTATCACCACAGTTCATCATTTTTTCTGAAAGTATCTTTACAAATGCTGACGAGGATTATTTTGTCATGCAAATCAATATGTTTCCCGATATCTTTCCCAATCGATTTGTGTCTGAAAAAAAGTTAATAAAACTAATGAAAGATTTATGCTACCAATGTACATACAATAAACTGGTTGCAGGGGATTTTTCACACGAAACAATCAGGCGAGATTCTTATGATTGCAAAACCTTGGTATTTAAACATTTATAGGCAACAAAACAATGCTCAAAAACATTAAACATAAATTCACCCTACCAACCTATGAACACAGGTCGTTACGTAAACGTGCACCAGCAAGATATAGAATGCTTACTCATGAAAATAGAGCGCTTCCTGACTTTATGATTATTGGCACTCAAAAAGGCGGAACAACCTCTCTTTACAAATATCTAGCAAAGCATCCAAATATAAAATCCAACTACGTTGTAAAAGAATTGTCTTTCTTTGATGAGTATTATTCTAGAGGGGAAATTTGGTACAGGTCAAACTTCCCTAAAAGAAAAAAAGGGAAACTATACTTCGAAGGAACTACGCATTACCTATACAATCCTCTTATTCCTAAAAGAGTTAAGAAAATGCTACCAAATGTTAAGGTTATTGCCTTACTCAGAGATCCTGTTGACCGAGCTTATTCAAGCTATAAGCACCAAGTAAGAGCTGGAAGGGAAGCACTCAACTTTGAAGATGCCATTCAGGCAGAACCTGAGCGGCTCAATGGTGAAAAAGAAAAACTGTTATCTGACCCAACTTATATTAGTTATAACTATAATCATTTTTCTTATATTGAACGTGGAAAGTATGCCGATCAGATCAATAATTGGCTTGAATACTTTCCTAAGGAACAAATATTAATTCTACCAAGTAAGGATTTCTTTAAGAACACCGATAACAGTTTAAAACAGATTTATAGTTTTTTGGGTGTTGAATATATCAAAACACCTATTGAGAAAAAACATAATACTGGTGATTATAAAGATACTATGTCTGAAGAAATGAGGAAAAAACTAAAGCTTATATTCAAACCATATAATGTAAAACTTCAAAAATTATTAGGAAGAGATTTTTTTTGAGACCGGTTTCTTAATATCGCACACCTCTAATTCTTTTAGTTTTAAATATTTATAATAAACCGATATAGTAGTTGAAATAGAAACAACCACTCCTTGCCAGCCATCAAGAAAACCTCTTCTCAAGATGTAAGCTCTAATAAAACCATATAAAGCTTTTAAAAATATCATTGGCCAACTAATACGCTTACCATTAGAGAACATCTTTTCTGCTGACAAAGATGAATAATCATTAAGTTTTTTCATGTGATGGGTGATATCTTTATATGGGTAATGCAAAAAATGATTGGATAGTTTTTTGATTGGCCCCTTGACAACCATCTTTTCATGAACAATATCTTCAGTGAAATGAGCTTCTTGTTTCTTAACTAATCTTAATATATAGTCAGGATACCAGCCCGAATGACGAATATCCTTGCCAAGATAATTGGATAATCTTGGGATTAGATAACCGCTAATATTTGAATTTTGAGTAATTTTGTTAATTATCTCATCTCTAAGCTCTGGCATGATACGTTCGTCTGCATCAATTGACAAGACCCAATCATGAGAAGCTAGATCTAAGGCTCTTTGTTTTTGAATACCAAACCCAGGCCAATCTTTAACACAAAAACTATCAGTGTATTTTCTGCAGATTTCTTCTGTTTTATCTGTACTACCAGAATCAACTACAATGATTTCGTCAGCCCATTTGACTGATTCTAGACAATTTTTAATATTATCTTGTTCATTCTTAGTAATAATAATAACACTTAACAAAGGTCTATCCATTTATTAACCCCCGATATAAATCAATATACTTACTGGCCATTAGTTCAACTCCCATTTCATTGTCGCAATATTGCTTTGCACTTTGCTTATATTGGTCTAGTTCTTTAGCAGAGTCTAGCGCCAAACTTAAACCATGTGACAAACATTGGATATCACCAACATTGCATAAAATACCTTTGTCCTTTACAAGGTCGTTCAAACCACCTGCATTTGTTGATACGACATTTACTTCATAATTAAATGCATCTAACACGCTACTGCCTAAACCCTCTTCTTTTGAAGTCATGAGAAAAACATTCATTATAGAAAAATAATCCTCTACATTTTCATGATGGCCCATTTGAAAATAAAGCTGATCTAAACTTAGATCTTTAATCATGCTTGATACTTGATCAAATAGAACTCCATCGCCAAAATGCAAAACTACGAAATCTTGTCTAACTTTTTGTAGTTCATGAATAGTTTTTAACGCAGTAACAGGATCCTTATGCGATTCCAATGCTGAAATAAGGCCAATAATTTTAGTACTATCTTGAATACCAAGTGATTTTTTAATTTTAAAGCTCTTTCAATATCGAGGTTTCTACCCTTAACTGCAGAACTAATAATTAGCAAGTCAGAACACATTCCAGATTGATTAAGAATCGATGAGATCGCAGGAGATATTGATACAACCTTGTTGGTGAATTTGTACTTCAATCGAGTGCTAAAACCACTAGGGACAAAGTCAACTCGTCTAGTGTAAATAACAGGAGTTTGATGAAAAATCTTAGTTAGGACGCATTGTGTATGTGCTTTGCCAGTTTGCGCATGAATAATATCAAAAGCTCCCTTCAAGTTAGACAATTTTTTTAACGTATCTGACATACTTTCAACTGCAATTATACCAATACCCATTGCTGTAGCTCTTTGATGCATTAACGAACCTTTTAATGTCATCAATTGGCAATCGACACCTTGAGATATTAGACTTTCAATCGTATATAGTGTTTGCCTCTCTCCACCTCGCCAGGTTTTTTCAGTATTTACTTGTAAAATTCTCACTCAAAACTCGCTTAATTTAGACTTCTAAACATCATACCCAAGGTTTTCTCATGTATTGGTACCATTAATAGGTATAACTATATATCTACTACAAAATTACACAATAACTCCTTATGGCTGAACAGGCAAAACGATTTACGATAGCTATTATTCATCGAAATGGATTTGAAACTCTTAAATCTGCCCTAGATAGCATTTTAGTTGATATGGCTAAAAATGATGAAGTAATCATTGTTGACAATAATAGTGCTGATAATTCAATAGATAAGGTTGAACAAGATAGTGCGTACCGTCATGTAAAAATTATTAAGCACGCATGTAATGCGGGATATGGTTTTTCTTGCAATCAGGTAATGATTCAGGGTAACGGTGAATATTTCTTATTATGCAATAATGATATTGAATTACCTCTAGGCAGCCTTGCATCTTTTGAGAATTTGTTTAATTCTGATAAAAAGGCTGGTTTAATTGGCCCGCAGATGCTTTCACCTAATGGTAAAAAAATGAGATCATACGGAACACAAATCCCTAGTCTATTATCTCAACTTGATTTAATAGGTAGACCCATAAAGAATCAAGAAATCGATTCTTTCTCAAATGTTTCTATCTTGAGAGGAGCATGCTTAGCGGTTAGAAAGATAATGATTAATGATGTCGGTATGTATGATGAAGATTTTTACTTCTATCACGAGGAAACCGAATGGTGTTATAGAATAAACAATAGCAAATGGAAAGTAATGTTTGCTCCAGAGATAAAAATCTCACATGTTGGTGGAGGTAGTACTAGCAGTGTATTTGCATCATCTAGAATTGAATTTTTTAGGTCAAGACTAATTTTCTGGAAAAAAATATTTCCAAAATCTCAAGTTGCAATTCTTTATATGTGGAATATTCCGAAATTGATTTTAGACTTTATTTTCTATTTAATAGCCACCATAATTACGTTAAACCTTAATATTAGACTAAGAAAAAAATTAATCGATAGGGCGGTGGTAATTAGTTGGCTGCTCCTTGGCAGGCCAGATAATTGGGGCTTACCAAATAAATGCAAACAATAATTAATCTAACAAATATAAGTTAGAAAACTCCTGAATCTTATTGGCAATATATTCTCTGTCTTTCTTGGTAATCCACCAACCAACCGGAATTGAAACTTGAGTAGCGTTAAAAGCATCTACACCTGGTAATTCACACAAGCTATCATCAAAAGCTGTATGTTTGTCATTACGCTCGTGTACTCTTGACGTCATTACACCTTGCTCACTCATCCAGACGCTAAACAAATCTCGCTTATCAATGTGTAGGGTATAAAGCCAAGAAGAAGATTTTGACACATTTGGCTTTTTAATGACCGCAACACCTTTTATATTTTGTAATGTACGGTCATAATATTCTTGGTTTTCAATATGCTTGCTAACAATTTCATCTATATATTTTAATTGCTCAATACCGATTGTTGCACTGATGTCATTCATATGGTATTTATAGCCATACTCAATAATATCCTCTTCACACCTAAATTCTTTTCTTTTTTCATCCCGATCAATACCATACCATCTAAGTAATTTACCTCGTTCATAATCAGACTGATCTTTGCACAATAACAAACCACCATCTACTGTAGTAAAGTGCTTAATTGCTTGCAATGAAAACATAATAAAGTCTGAATGATTTCCTATCTTTGAGCCCTTGTATTCTGCTCCTATCGCATGCGCACCATCTTCAATGGTCTTAAGATTGTATTTTTTTGCTATGGCGTTAATTGCATCAATATCGCAAGGGATGCCGCCAAAATGAACCATCATAATGGCTTTTGTCTTCGATGTAATCTTTTCTTCTATAGCTTGTGGGTCAATCAATCCTGTTATCGGATTAACATCAGCCCACACTATCTTAGCGCCAGCTGCTAATATAGGCATATTGGTTGCAGTACAAGTCATGGCAGTTGTAATAACCTCATCTCCATGACCAACATTAGCTAATCTTAAAGCTAAATGCAATCCTGAAGTGCCAGAATTAAGCGTTAAAACTTTCTTATTACCGAAGTAGTTACCTAACTTTTCTTCAAATTCATCTACTTTTTTACCTTGTCCGATAAATCCACTGTGTAAAACTTCCAGTAGTGGCTTATCAACCGATTTTGGCATGTGCACTTTAAATAATACTTTTTGTTCCATTGTTAGCCTCTTTTAATGTTAATCATAATACTCAGCGTTCTTAAAACTTACTCCATTCTTGTCTTTGTCTGATAATGATGGCGTTATATCACCAAGATGCCAATCAATATCCAAATCATTATCATTCCAAAGGATGCTACGCTCATACTGTGCTGCATAATAATCGGTGGTTTTATACATAAAATCTGCTGTGTCGCTTAATACTACAAATCCGTGAGCCATTCCTGGCGGCGCCCACAATTGCAAGTGATTTTGATCATTAAGCTCAATTGAAAAATACTGGCCAAATGTAGGTGATGACTTCCTGACATCTACAACTACATCTAAAACACGGCCTGTTACCACCCTTACTAATTTTCCTTGTGGCTGCTCTAATTGATAATGCAAGCCTCTTAGAACGCCTTTAGATGATTTTGAATGATTATCTTGCACAAAAACTTCATCAATCCCTGCTTGCTCTTTTAATGTTCGCTGATTCCAACTTTCCAAGAAAAACCCTCTATCATCCCCAAATACTTTTGGCTCTAAAATCAATACATCTGAAATATTGGTAGTATGCACTTGCATTAGAAAACCTTTTGCTCAATGAGTTGCAACAAGTATTCACCATACCCGCTCTTTTCAAGTGGTTTGGCAATTTTTTTCAGTTGATCCGTATCTATCCAACCATTCCTCCAAGAGATTTCTTCTGGGCAGGCAATTTTTAACCCTTGTCGTTTTTCCAAGGTATGTACAAATTGTGAGGCCTCTAATAATGATTCATGGGTGCCAGTATCTAGCCAGGCCATACCTCTACCCATAACTTGCACATCAAGTTCTTGATTCTCTAAATAGTATTGATTAATACTGGTTATTTCTAACTCTCCTCGATCTGAAGGCTTGATAGTTTTAGCGATATCCACAACATGATGATCATAAAAATACAATCCCGTTACTGCATAGCAAGATTTTGGATTATTCGGCTTCTCTTCAATCGAAAGCGCCACACCTTGATCATCAAAATCCACCACACCGTAGCGTTCAGGATCTCTTACTGGATATGCAAAGATAGTCGCACCATTAGTGCCATTGGCAGCACTTAATAATAAATCTGAGAAGTCATGGCCAAAGAATAGATTATCGCCCAATACTAACGCACATGGGTCTCCATCAATAAAATCCTCTCCAATTAAAAAAGCTTGCGCCAGACCGTCAGGTGATGGCTGAATCTTGTAAACTAAATTAATCCCTAATTGAGAGCCATCGCCCAGTAACTGCTCAAACCTTGGGGTATCTTGCGGCGTTGAGATAATCAGAATATCTTTAATACCTGCAAGCATCAGGGTGGATAATGGGTAATAAATCATAGGCTTGTCATAAACTGGCAATAGTTGTTTTGACATCGCCTGAGTTACAGGATGTAATCTTGTACCTGAGCCTCCAGCTAATATGATTCCTTTCATTATTCTATTACCCCTAATCTTTCACCCTGATAGCTACCGTCTTTAACATGATCGCACCAAATTTGATTATCTAAATACCACTGTACAGTCTTCTTAATGCCCGTTGCAAATGTCTCATCCGGTGTCCAATTAAGCTCATCGGCAATTTTAGTCGCATCAATAGCATATCTTACATCATGTCCTGCCCTATCACCTACATAGATAATAAGCTGCTCATATCGGTCAATACTATCAAGCTTACTTGGAACTAACTCATCCAAAATACAGCAAACAATCCTTACAACTTCAATATTTTGTAATTCGTTATGCCCACCAATATTGTATGTTTCGCTAATCTCACCAGTAAGCGCTACATGAACTAATGCCCTGGCGTGATCATCAACATATAGCCAATCACGTATTTGTTTGCCATTGCCATAAATTGGTAGATCCTTGCCTTCTAACGCATTAAGAATAATGAGAGGAATAAGCTTCTCTGGGAACTGATAAGGGCCATAGTTATTAGAGCAGTTGGTAATTAATGTTGGTAGACCAAAAGTACGCTGCCATGCTCGCACCAAATGATCTGAACTTGCTTTGGCAGCTGAATAAGGTGAACTTGGCGCATAAGGTGTCTGCTCAGTAAATAAATTATCTGTACCCTCTAAATCTCCATAAACCTCATCAGTAGACACATGATGGAATCTAAAATTATTTTTTTTATCATCACTTAAGCTTGACCAATAATCTCTAGCCTCTTCAAGCAATACATAAGTGCCAACAATATTAGTTTGAATAAACTCACCGGGGCCATCAATAGAACGATCCACATGTGACTCTGCAGCTAAGTGCATAACCACATCAGGCTGATGTTCATGGAAAATACGTTTAATCTCAGCTGAATCACAAATATCAACCTGTTCAAATATATACCTTACATCGCTCTCAATAGAGGTTAAAGACTCCAAATTTCCAGCGTAGGTGAGTTTATCAACATTAACAACACTATGACTAGTATTTTCTATGATATAGCGAATAACGGCTGAACCAATAAATCCAGCACCGCCTGTGATTAAAAATTTCAAATCTCAGTCCTCGAATTAGATTTAATAAGTCCAAAAATAATTACCATAAATACTGCATAAAAAAGCGTTGTTGATTGATGATCAAATACGCCTGACGTAAAAGAGTAGAATGAATAATGCAAACTAATCAACATCCCTGATGTCGCAAGCACCCTTTCTCGATAATTAAATGAGTTGTGTTTAATGATTTTTATAAAAAACATAATAGGGGTTAATAATACAAAAATAAATGCTAACAACCCTATCACTCCTTGCTCAACAAGGCTGGTAATGTACTCACCATGTGGATGAGTAAAATTACCTACAAATTTATCTATTCTCCCTTGTTCAATTAACTTCTTTTGATGTAAGGCATAATTGTCTTCTCCAACACCAATAATTGGATTTTCTTTAATAACTTCAAGGGCAGCTTTCCACATTTCAAGACGAGCTCCAGATGAAGTGTCAGCCTTACCATGCATCACCCAACTTGTTACATTGCTAACTGTCATGTCAACTCTATCCTTTACGCTTGTCTGTGGTATAAAGTATGAAATAAATATAATACCAATAAATGATGATAAAACAATGAGTTTAGCATTCTTCCCCCAATTCAGTGGGTTGAGCAATAAAACAATAACAACGGTAAGTATGGCTGCAATCCACACACCTCTCCCCCCTGATAGTAGTGATGCAAAAATAGAGGCAATTGAAACAACAGCAAATAAAAAATTAGAGGCGTTCCGATCTTTACTAATAAAAAACAAACAAATTAGGCCTAATATGGATACATATAAAGTCACAATGCCAGGATTATCTTGAAAAGAGTATAAGCCTCCATATCCAAATTTAAACATTATTTGATTTACTGCTATTACCATAGCAGAAATAACAAAACCCCAAATGAACCACTCAATTTTAATATCTGATTTTCTAATAAAAAAGTAAATAGGCAACACTAAAACTAAACGAGAAGGTGTATCCAAATCATGCAAATTACCTTCAAACCACCACAAATTAATTGCAACAACAGAAAAGTAAAAAATAAAAGAGAAAAGAAAATATTTTTCCCACTTATTAAGCCTAATCCATTCTTTATTAAAGACCAGGCCTATTAGACTTAAAACAAGCATCAAAGCGACAATAATGCCGCCTTTTGGTATAGCAACTATTGCTAAAGAAAGAGCTATAATGAACAACCCCATTGTCGAACTAATTAAAAATAATAATTTACCGTTAATACTCATATATGGATAAAAATTTAAATGAAAATAATGAACAAAT
>JYMV01031978.1_pt1 | contig 15694 bp, 27 predicted proteins | sample 338911 | NCBI WGS metagenome assembly JYMV01 (sample SAMN03354496, study PRJNA234377) | hydrothermal vent metagenome | biome: Deep sea; feature: Hydrothermal plumes at the Eastern Lau Spreading Center, Western Pacific Ocean; material: Seawater | place: Tonga | collected 2009 | depth 2000 m m
GCGGTGAGTCCAGGCGCTGGGCAATCTCCGGCAACCGCTCACTGCACGGTATCCACTGCTGCGCCTGCTCAAGCTCTCGGATGCGGGCGATCAGCTGCCTGACGTTCGATGGATTGCAGGCTGCGATGTAGATGGCGTCGACCGGGTTGTCTTCGCACGTCTCGCACACGACCCCGCAGTCGTTGTGGTCAACGACAACTCCGATGCCTTTTGATTGATACCAGTAGCCCGGCGTGGCATTGGCCATCGCCGCCTCAATCTCTGCAATCAGGTCGTCGGTGGTGCTGGGGATGGTTAGGGTGGTCATAGGGATTGCTCCTTGGCCTTGCGGCCGTAGTAGCGGACAGATCGAAGCGCCACGCCACGCTTCTGCCGAAGCCGCTTGCGCCGAATGCAGAGCGCGTAAGCCTCTAGGCATGCAGGGCAGTCGCTGATGTCGCTATCGTGGTTGTCATCAGGCTCGTCGCCTGCCCACCAGCCGGTATCTAACCTGCCGCCGTTGTCGAAGTAGCGCCCAAGGTGCGTTTGCTCCTCAGTGGTCGGAACGCCGCCAATGCTGCCGGTAACTTTCTCGAAAGGCTTTTCGCATTTGCCCAAAGCTGCGGCGATCATTGGCTTGATAGACTGGATTTCGTCGAGCACAGACGCAAAAGCAACACAGGCGTCTGCGGCCTTTGCCCGGTAATCGACAGGCTTGCTCACTGATCACCTCCCAATACCAGGCACGCCGCAGTCAGCAGCGCGCCCAGCCATTCTTCGATGTAGATACCGGCCACCAGTCCAAGGGACAGGGAGCCAGCGACAAGAGCAGCTGTGCGCCATGTGATGCGGCGGCGCGGTGTGGGCTCTTCCGCAACCGGCTCATTGGCCGCAGGCGCAGTCTTGATTGGCTGGTTAAGCGGAACGAACTGGAGCAGGCGAGCCGAGAACAACCGGCTGTACTCCATCTCCAGATCGTCATGCTCGCGTTGGCAGATGGCGCCGCAGTCGACCAGCTGGCGCAGCTCCTCGCGGCCAGCGACGATCAAGTCGTTCAGATCGCGCTTCGCGCCGGCCTTGAGAAACGCTTTGCGCAGTTCAATGACGCGAAAGCCCTGCTCGCGGGTGAGCTTCACAGGGCGCCAGAACATAGGGTTAGAAGTCGTTGCTGCGGTCATTTGGCGCGCTCCTTGAGCATGGCGTCGGCTTTAGGCGTGTAGATCGCCTTTGCAGCATTGAACCCAGCGCGGAACATCATGCGCTCAATTTGCGGCGCATCATTCCAACGTGTTGCAGTTGCCAGTTCATACACCGCCCTCATAAGATCCTCTGCGCGCGTGCAGTCTGGCCCGTCATTGTCTTTGTCAGTCACGTCCCTGCTCCTTCTCCCATGCGGCATCCAGCATCGTGCCGGCGTGATTTTCCAAGGCCTTGCGGGCCGCCTTAGCCATGTTGCGAATGGTCAGGTCGCTTGACCGGCTGGCGGCAAGGATCAGGTCGACGCAGAAGCCGTCCGGCACCAGGTCGTACAGCTCCTCATCGGCGCAGCGCTTGAATGCTGCGTAGCTGACCAGCTCGGTATCAGAGCCCACCATCAGCTCGTCTATCTCGTTGCTCATGTCCGGCGTTTCTGGCTGCTCGGGCGGCAACGCCAGCTCATACGCCGTTTGGTCGCGGTAAATCTGTCCGTGGATCATGTTGACCTCCAAATGAACGCCCACAGGCATAGCGTGCATGCCTCTGGGCGCTGGGTAGGAATGGGAAAAAGAACCCCGGCGAACCGGGGCAAAGGAGCGTGATACGAAACGATGCGAGTGCATCTGGAATGAGCCTGACCGATAGCTAGTCGGCTCGCTGCGCGCTTACTCCACCATGAGGCGAATCAAGCTCATTCCAGATGCCCTCTGGATATACCGCCAGAGGGAGCGGTACCAGGTCACGCGGGCGGATGTTCAAGCGTAGGACTCCGCGCCCTGACTGCCGGTGATATATGCCCCTCCGCCGGCTGGGGTCGTCGTGCTCAATGCTTGGTGCAGACGTGGTGCTTGGCATTGCATCCGCACCGGACGCCGTGACCTGTTACCCGGTAGTGATGGGTGATCGCCGGAAGAGGGCGGCCGCCTCGGCATACCATGCGCACGTCTTCAACCCATTCCAGCCGGGTAAAGTGCGCCGCGCCGTGAATCAGGGCAGGGCCGGGCGGTGTGTCTGGGAAGAAGTCCCAATCAATGTCAGTGTTCACATCAGCCTCCTGTCGTCGCCTTACTCGATTGATCTGATTGCGGCCAGGTATTCTTCGCGCTTCCTGGCTGCCGCCTCTCTCGCAAGCCGGTCATGCAGAGCCGCGAGGCGAACCATCGTCGCTACAGAAGGTCTGCGCATGTCGATGCCTGTCAGCGCACCATCCACGCTCCAAATATGTCCGTACGAATAGAATCTGTTTGCAACCCAGACCTCGCAATCGCCGAGTAGCACGGTATGCACCGAAAGAGCTGCGCTATCGCCATATTTTTCGAGAAGCTGGTTCAGCTTCGCATTCCATACGGGGCAGTATTTTTGCTGCATCAGCAAGCCGCAAAAGGTGCTCACAGCCCACTCAATCCAAAGATTCATGTCGATCTCCTGTTGTGCTTCCCGATGCACCCGCATAGCAGGTGCATGAGGAAATCTGTCTATCTGCCTCCGTTTGCGCCACGGTGGGCTTGGCGGGTATTTCCAGAATGGAAACAACCAGTCTCCATCACGCTTTCTTGCTGGATTCATATCTCGGATCAGCGCACCCGTACCGTTTGGGTTATTGCCGATCAGCCTGCGTGACTTCGCGTGACCGCATGCCGGGTCACGGCCAGTTCCAGAGCTGGCATGGAAGGTGAAGTTTGTAGTGCGCTCTGTACCCTTTCGGGGATCACCTTGCGCAGATCCTGATTTGTGAAAGAACGTCGGGTCTGGCCCTGGCCGTTGGTGCTGGCTTGGGATTTAAATTAGCAAAGTGTAATTTGCTGCGCAATAGCAAATGCTAAATTATTTTCACGCAAGCAAAAGAAAACCCGCCGAAGTGGGCTTGGATAGGGCACAAAAAAGCCCGCTCGGGGCGGGCTTCATTTGGGCTGGGAGACGTTAAGCTGCCAGAGCCTCTATCAAATGATCCGGGCCGGTGTATAAAACCACTTCAGCGGCATCGGAAAGTGCGGCGGCAGCTTTTTGGTTCTCGTCTTCGTCGCCTGGCTCGAGAATGACCCTGCGCTTAGACTCGTGATGCGCGTTTTTGATGTCCAATAGCTTGCCGACCGCACGGTAAACCATGTTCCAGTCGATTTTACCGTCCTTGTTCGGCACTGTCTGAATCAGCATTGGTGCCTCGCCGACAACCTCCAGAGCAAACGGAAGAACGAGCTGATGCCCGCTTGCGCCTATCACTTTGTAGTCAGTCTTCAGCCTGGCTGCGTACTTGGGACGCAAGGCGTCTCGAACGATGTTATCGAAACGCGAGACAGGCGCAGGGCGCATATTGCTGCAGGCAAATCCGACGTTAGAAGCCGCCTCAACAAACCGAGCCAGGTAATAGGCAAGCTGGTCGTCTCGGCACGCTTTGAATATCTCGCCGTTATCCGAAAGCTCCATGCCTGTATCAGCAACAATCTCCGAGAGCTTGCGGCCGCGCTCGGCTGTGGCTTTCACGCCATGGGTCATGGCGCAATAGATGGTGTCTGCGTTATCGCTGATGCGGTATTCGCCGCGCCCGATATCCTGCACGTACGCCCCAATCAACTGACCATCAAAAGCCAGCGTTAAAGGCGACTCTAGGTAGAAAATCTCATCCGATACCGGCTCGCATCTGAACCCGAGCTGGGTGCTCAATTGTGCGCAGTTCATAGGTTCAACTCCGATTGCCCCGACATTGGTAGGTCGATCCGGGGCGCGCCGATAATATTAGATTCTTTTAAGAATAGCTCCCAAAATACTTGGACGCTACCAGGCTTCAGCGGCTCCGCGTAGCCGTAGCTGGACTCGATAATAGGTATGTGGATATGAGGAAAACCGATCCTTTCCATGTGGTAAGGCATGCCAGCGCCGACCTTATTAAGATGCTTGCCTTTGCCGTTATCATCAATGGCAATTGTCCTAGCGTTATCTATGACAAGCGACATTGAAATGGTTGGCGGCACACCAGGGATGTGAGAGTTCTTGAAGTAGAGCTCTACGAAGCATGATTCCGCAAACCGAGTTTGGGCCTCATCGATTGCAAGAGGGGCGCGGAACGTCATCGGCTTCGGCATCCTCTTTGGTGAGCGCGATTTCCACCTAAAAAGCATTCCGCGAGGCCAATACTTAGGTTGATCTACAACCCGCCTGACATCCTCGTACGGGATCGTTTTTTCCTTGGCCATAAACTATTCCTTTCAGGCTTGCCTGCCAATCACAACCCACCCAATCACCACCCCACAAACCACCAGCACCACCACCGCCTCCAGCAGCTGTCGTCTCGCCCAGCGCTTGCCCTCAAACAGGGCCTGCCAGAAGCGGAAGCCGAACATTAGAGCTTTTTGCCGTTCCAGACCATGATGGCGCGGGCGTGGAAGATCACGTCCTCGGCATTGACGACAAATGGGTCGTGATTGCGGTTGTCCGAAATGATCTTCAGCTCGGTCTTGCTGACCTTCTGGACGCGCTTGATGTAGGCGAGGTTGTCCCAGGTGAGCAGGTACACGCCATCAGAGACAAAATCGGTGATGCCGCAGTCAATGAAGATCGGGTCGCCGTGATTGATGGTCGGCTCCATGCTCTGGCCCCACCCGGTGACTACTGCCAGTTTTGATGCGCTGGTGTAGCTGACGCCAGCGGACTCGAAGAACGAGCGGTGGATAGTTATCTCGCGCAGCACGTCCAGGTAGTCGGCCGGGAGCTGTCCGCTCCCCATGGCAGCGCGAAGGTCATATTGAGTTATGCGCAGCTCGCCGTCGCGCAGTCCTTTCTTTGTGAAATCAGCAGCGATCACGTTGCTCTCCTGTCCCTGGCTGTCTCCATGCTCGCCGGAAACCCCTTCTACGACTGGATGAAGGAATGTCCCTTCCGGCAGGCCGATCTTTATTTCCATTGTGCGCGCGGCCTTCTCGCCCATTCCGCGATGCCCGTTGAGGATCTGCGACAAGTACGACGCATCCAGGTCGTATTGCTCTGCAAAGTCCTTGGTTCTCATGTCGCCAATCAATCTGGCGAGGGTGCGCTTACGGCGCTCTTTCATTTCCATGCCCCGATATTGCCCGCCAGTTAGCAAACGGTAAATTGCAGTTTGCTATTGCGAGCCGCATTAGCAAACGCTAATCTGTGCGCATACAGGAGGACACCCGAATGCGCACAAAGCACACCGAGCTGCTTGATTGGCTCAAATCCGCGAACGATGAAGACGTGCTGGCTACCGGCACGACGCGCGGTCACCTGCGACAGATCAGCTACGGCTACCGACCGGCGTCTCCCGAGGTTGCGGCCCGCCTTGAATCTGTGACGGAAGGGCGAATCACCCGCAAACAACTTCGTCCTGACGACTGGGCTGTGATCTGGCCCGAGTTGGTAGCCGCCTGACCACGATTACATGGTGGCAGGGGCTTTGCCATGCCGCCACGACAAACCAACAGAGGTTTCCCGAGCATGGACGAAGTGCTGAGAGCGGTTCACGAAACGGTATTGGACGTAGGCCCGAAGGAACTGGCGCACCGAATGGGCACCAGCCACACCAGCCTGCTGAACCGCGTAAACCCGAATGACGATACCCACAGGCTGAACCTTGAACAGTTCCTGCAGATTCTGGCGCTGAGCGGCGACATGCGCCCGCTTGCCGCGCTGGCTGATGCGTTCGGCTTTGATCTGGTGGCACGACAAAAGCCAGCGGCTCAGGAACTGACCAGCGCGCTGCTGCACATGAGCGCCGAGGTGGCCGATGTGACCCGAGCGGTTACCGATGCACTGGATGACGGTCGGGTATCGCAGATCGAGCGACAGAAGATCCTGCGCGAAGCCGGTGAGGCCAAGCAGAGCATTGATGTGCTGGTTGATGCCGTGAAGGCGGGCTGATGAACAAGGCACAGCACAAACACTTCGCGATGACTGCGGCTAAGCGCGTTGCGCTCTGTCGTGGAGCGGAAAGAGAAAAGGCCCGGCGTGATTGTGTAGATCACCTCCGGGCCTCGTTGGTCGCGGTAGCAGCCGCGCCCATTTCACAGCAATAGACGAGGCTGATTATGGAACACCTGATCGACGCCATCAACCCCAAGCCGCCAACCACGGCGGTCATTGCCGGCCCTTGGCCGCGCTATTCCCATTTCCGAAATCTTGATGAGCGAGACCGCTGGGTTATGTACGGCGCCGCCAAGGCGTTCCGCGAAGACTTGGAGCGGCGCGGCATCGCCATGGCCGAGAGCTATGACGACTTCATCAAACGAGTCACCGACGAGCTGGAGATCTGACATGCATTACTTCAAACGCAATATCGGTGATTACCACAAGAAGGCCGGCCGCCTGAGCATACTGGAGCACGGCGTTTACACGCTGCTCATGGATGCTTGCTACGACCGCGAGACGTTTCCGACCGAGGAAGAGGCTATTGATTGGTGCTGGGCGCGATCTGACGAAGAAGTTGCCGCCGTTAAGTTCGTTCTGAGCAAGTTTTTCACTCTGGAGGATGGCCGCTATGTGCAGCAGCGCATCGCGGACGAGGTGGCCAAATACCATGCGCGAGCAGAGACAAATCGTCAGGTTGCGTTGGAGAGAGAGGCCTCAAGGAAGGCAAAGCGTGAACAAGTCGAGCACGAATCGTGCACGAATCACCACCTAACCACTAACCAAGAACCACTAACCAAGAACCAAGAAACCCAAAGTCAAAACCTTTGCGCCGCTAACGCAGCGCCACCACCTGCTGAACCCGAACCCGAGAAGGCGAAGCGGGGCAAGCGCCTGCCTGAGAACTGGTCGCTGCCTGATGACTGGTTTGACTGGGCCATGAGCGACCGACCAGAACTGGGCGAAGCTGGCATACGGCGTGAAGCCGAGAAGTTTGCCGACCACTGGCACGCTGCGACCAAGAACGCGGCCAAGCTGGACTGGCAGGCAACGTGGCGCAACTGGGTTCGCAACGCCAGAGCTGATCGCAACGTGAGCCAGTTCCCGGCCAAGTCCCGGTTCAACAACCTGCCCAAGATCAACGCTGCCGAGCTGAACGCCAGAGCGGACGAGAACAAGCGTCTGGGGGTGGTCCGTGCCAATTTCTAACTTTGGCTTGCACCCCCGGATCAAGACCCGGCTGGACGTGTGCGAGCTGCATGGCGAATACGATCGGACCCTGGTCGAGGCATTCGACGGTGAGCCGCGCGTGATGGGGTGCCCCCGGTGTCGGTTTGACGCCAAGCATGGCGAAGAGGGCGAGCAGCAGCGCGCCGCTGTCGAGCTGGAGTCCTGGGCGAACCTGAACGCCAAGCTGTTTGCCACCGGCATCGCGAAGCGCTTCCGGACCTGCACGCTGGATAACTACCGAACCGACCACGACGGCCAGCAGCGCGTGCTTGGTGCCTGCCGCGATTACGTGGATGGGTTTGCCGATTCGCTGGATCGGGGCCGCTGCCTGCTGCTGGTGGGCAACTACGGCAACGGCAAAACCCATCTTGGCTGCGCCATCGTCAGGGCCGTGGTGACGGAGCACAGGGCGACTGCGCTGTATGTGGCTGTTGCCGATCTGCTGGCGGCGCTCAAGGCCAGCTTTGCCCGTGACGCTGAACTGACCGAGCAGTGCGTGCTGGCTGAGGTGACCGCGCCTGACTTGCTGCTGCTGGACGAGGTTGGCGCGACCGGTAACACCGAGTTCGAGCGCCAGACCCTGCACAACATCATCGATATCCGCTACCGCAAGATGCTGCCAACCATCATCACCTCGAACCTGCCGCCCGAAGAGCTGGAGGAATGGGTGGGTGAGCGCGCCATGGATCGGTTGCGGCAAAACGGCGGCCAAGCGGTCGCCTTCGACTGGGAATCTGCGCGCCGAGGTGAAGCATGAGCCGGGAGTTGTTCAGCCTGGAGGCTGAGTATTGCGTGCTGGGCGCGCTGATGATGGATGAGAGTCTGTTCGACGAGATTACGAGCAAGCTGCAGGTTGCGGACTTTTACGACCTCGAGTGCGCCGCCTTGTTCAACGCCATCATTGAAACGCACGCTGCTGGCGAGCCATTGGACCCGGTAACGGTCGGCGTTCGCCACCCCGTGCTACCGAGCGGCGCGCACACAATCGCGTTTGCCGGCCAGATGGCTAAGGACGTGCCGAGCACATCTAACTGGGCAGCCTACGCCAAGCACGTCAAAGAACGCGCGATCCTGCGTCGAGTGGTTGAGGTGGCCGAGAGTATCAAGGAGTCCACCGGCAGCCTGAAGCCACTGGCTGAAATCATCGCAAACGCTCAGCAGGCCATGGCAGACCTGCGCGACCTGCAGGGCGATGACGTGGAATACAAGCGCCTTGATGCGGTGCTGCCTGGCGTTATTGAGACCATCGACGAGAAGTTCACCGATTCGGCATTGCCGAAGATATCAACCGGCCTGCCGGACCTTGACAAGCTGCTGGGCGGTGGTCTGCGCGAAAAGTGGATGCTGGTCGTGGCCGGTCGCCCCGGCAGCGGAAAGACCACCCTTGGCCTGCAGATCGCCCAGCATGCGGCGACCAGCCTGTCGAAGATCGGACTGGTATTCAGCCTGGAAATGCCAGAGGAAGAACTGGCGCTGCGCAGCCTGGCATCGCTGGGCGGTGTAGACCTCGGCCGCATGGACAGTGGAAAGCTGCTCGATAATGACTGGCCACTGCTGACCAATGCGGTGTGCAAGGCCAAGGACAAGGAACTGTACCTGTGCGACAAGCCAGGCCTTGGCGTTCCGCAAATCCGCAGCATCTGCCGTCAGGTCCAGAGCAAGCACGGCCTTGACGTTGTGGTTATCGACTACCTCACGCTGATCAAGACCGGTGCCGGTTACGGCAGCCGCTCCGAGGCCGTTGGCGCCATCTCGACCGCCATCAAGAACCTATCCAAAGAACTTGGCATACCGATCATCTTGCTGGCGCAGCTCAACCGCGAAGTAACCAAGCGCAAGGGCGGAAAGCCGATGGCAAGCGATCTGCGCGATTCAGGACAGATCGAGCAGGACGCCGATGCTGTGCTGCTGGTGCATCGCGACGAAGAAACCGAAGAGGGCAAGAACGGCGTTACCGAGCTGATTCTGGACAAGGGCCGCCAGATGAAAAAGGGCTCATGCCTTGTTCAGCAGCAGGGCAACTTCGCCCGGTTTGTCAGCTTCTCCGGCCGCCAATACGAGGAGGATGAGACATGGTGACCAAAAACCACCGCACCCAACTCGACCTACGCCACCTGGTCGACCAGTACCTGAAGAACGGCTGGGTTGTATCAAGCCGAGACCCATTGACCCTTGAGCGAGGCCGGGCGCGGAAGGAAGTGCGCCATGGCTGTTTGGTGGATGCATGAGCGACGACAAGCAGGCAGACCGATACGCCGCCACCCGCTGGCTCCTGCTGTCACTGCTGATCCTGGTGATCATCGCGGAGCTGCCGGTATGAGCCGCCTATTCCGTTTTGAGCTGCACGACGGGACCGGCGGCAGCGTGATCTATCCAGAGCCGGTGACGCTGGAAATCGTCACGGCGGACTGTCACGCACGGTTTGGCGTGGAGCGAGTTAAGGGGGTGAGTTGTGGGTGATGTTCTTGCGGTATTGGCTGCCGGAGTCCTTGGCGGAATCGCGACCTACAGCGATAGCGGGTTCGTCGTAGGCGTCTGTGTTGGTCTTGCTTATGCAATCGGGAGGATTCATGGCTGACCGTCTCGTCGTCAATGGCCCGGCGAAGCTGGCCGAATGCATATCCCGGATCACCGCGCTTTACCGCCAGCACAAGTACGTCAAGCTGACCGTCAGCACCGGCAAAGACCGCACACTTGATCAAAATGCGCTTTGGTTCGGCATGTACAAGCGCGCCGCTGAAATGATCGAGGCCGGCGACGCCGAAGAGGTGCGCAAGCTGTGCAAACTGGAGGTCGGTGTCCGCATCCTCCTGCGCGACAGCCCGGATTTTCACGCCACCTGGTTCAGGTTGTTCGCCCACCTCAGCTACGAGGAAAAGCTGGAGCTGATGGGCGGTCACCCGGTGGCCGGGCCGGAAGGGCTGCCGGTGACGCGCCTGTTCGATCGCAAGCAGGGCATTGAGTACACCGAGCGCGTTGCGGCCAAGCTGAGGGCGCAGGGTGTTTATCTGGACGACCTGCTGAGCGAGGAGGCGGCATGAGCTATTGCCGATGGAGTAGTGACGACTTTCAGTGCGACCTCTACGTCTACGAGAGCGTGGGCGGCGGGTTCGTTACCAATGTCGCCGGCACTCGGGTGGTCTTCAAAGAGCCTCTGCCAGAAAAAGTACCGTTTGACTTGCATCACATGGAAGCCTGGATGGAGCGGCACCAGAAGATCATGGCGATTATCGATTCATCTGAAAGCGTGCCTATCGGCCTGCCTTATGACGGCAAGAACTTCATCGATTCTGATGCCAGCGCCTGCGCTAATCGGGTGGAGCTTCTGCGTAATGTTGGCTACTTGGTTCCGCAATCCGCCATTGACGCCCTTCGCGAAGAAGCAGAAGAGGAGTCATGCGAGTGACCCTATCCACTTTCAAGCCCCGCAAACGCAAATGCAAGGTCTGCAAGACCGAATACATGGCCCAGCGCCCAATGCAGAACGTGTGCACCGGCCTGTGTGGCTTGAAGCTGGCCCAGCAGCAGAACGAGAAGGCACGGCAGGCCAAGGCTAGGCGCGAGCGCAGGGAAAACCGGGAGGCAAAGCAGCGCCTCAAGTCCAAGGGTGAACATCTTCGCGAGACTCAGGCGGCATTTAACGAGTTCATCCGGTGGCGCGACCGCGTTGCAGGCCATCCGTGCATATCCAGCGGCAAGCCTCTGGACTGGACCGCCAACGCAGTGGATGCCGGGCACTACAGGTCTCGCGGATCAGCGCCACACCTAAGATTTGATGAGCGCAACTGCCACGCGCAAAGCAAGCAGGACAACCGCTTTCTGTCAGGCAACGTAGTGGACTACCGGATCAACCTGATTAAGCGGATTGGCCTGGAAGCTGTCGAGGCGCTGGAGTCGGACCAGAGCGAAAGGCGCTACACCATCGAAGACCTGAAGGCCATCAAGGCCAAGTACCGGGAAAAGACGCGGGAACTGAAACGGGCGATTGAGAAAACTACAGCAGGGGGCTGACATGGCAAAGCGAGACGCAGAAGAGCTGCTGACCAATTGGGGGCGCTGGGTCTGGCATCAGGCCGGGGTGCCGCGGTACACCAGCCCGATGTTTGCCCTGATGCGGGATAACGTGGCGCAGGAATCGGTGCCAGCACCAGTGATCACTGACGATGAGGCGATGATGATCGATGCTATCGTCGCCCGCATGTGGCGGCGCGATGAGCAGATGGCGGACTGCCTGCGGATTTACTACTGCACCAGCAGGACGATGCACGGCGTCGGGATTGTCCTGGGCATCCACCGCAAGAAGGTTGCCGAGCTGCTGCTGGCTGGCAGGGCATACGTTGAAGGGAGCATCGACCGAGTGGAACAGGCAGCCTAAACACAAGATGTTGTGTTCTGGTGTTGACGTGGCGCCATGGAATAGTTAATTTGTGCCTACATTGCGGTTTTATCGCTCGAAAGAACCCGTCCACTGAGGCGGGTTTTTTTATGCCTGAAATTCACCACCACGGACGGCCAAAAGGGCCACGCCCGGGACTATCCACCATGAGGAATCACCAGATGAGCGAGCCGGCATCCACGGCGCTTGGCGGCTTCGCGTTGACCAAAGTCGCCGGCTTCCTGTTTGGCGCTACTTTCGCGGCCATCGTTGTCATGGCCATGACCCAACCCAAGAGTCGCCGGGAGTGGGTTGTCGCGCTGATCTGCACCGTAATCGCCTCGGTATGCGGGGGCGCTGGCGTTGTGCAGTGGCTGGGCCTGCATGTGTGGGCTGAGCACTGGAATGGATCGGTCGCCCTGGCTGGCTTGTACTTCGTGTGCGGCCTTCCGGCATGGGTGTTCGTGCGCGCCTGGTTTGCCTATGCCGACAAGCGCCAAGGCACCACGCTGGTGGACATGATCAAAGAGATTCGTGAGGCGCTGGGGCGCTGACCCAATGATCAAGGTCGAGTTCACTGGCCTGCGTGAGCGGCTGCTGACACTCGATCGCTTGGAGCGGGAGCAACTGCCGTTCGCTGCAGCTCTGGCACTAACGCGCACAGCACAGACAGTGGCCGGTGCGATACGCGATGAGATCGCGGTGTCGTTCGATAGGCCGACGCGGGCCACCCTGAACAGCCCATTCATTGAGCCAGCCACCAAGGACAAGATGACCGCAAAGGTCTGGATCAATGACGGCCGGGTCAGTGAGTACCGCCAGCAGCAAGCCAGATTGACTGGCACAGCGGAGAGTAAGTGGGGAAGCGACAGGTCAGCCATTCGCTGGCTTGAGCCGCAGATCTATGGTGGCGGACGCAACCACAAAGGCATCGAGCGTGTACTGCAGCGGCGCGGCGTGATTGGCCCGGGCCAGTTCGTCATGCCTGGTGAGGCAGCGCCGCTGGATCAATACGGCAACATCAAGCGCGGGCAGCTGACCAAGATCCTCTCCGGCGCCAAGCTCTGGAGCGAGGAAGGCTACAACGCTAACCGCACCGACAGCGACCGCAGTAGGGCCAAGCGTGGTGAGCGCTACTTCGTAATCAGGCGAGGGCGTGAAGCTATCGGTGTCGCTGAGCGCAAGCGCTACGGGAAGGGCAGCCGTAACAGTATTGCGATGGTGCTGGTATTCGGCAGGTCTCCCAGCTACACCAAACGCCTCGACTTCTTCGGGGTGGCAAGCAAGGTGGCGAACGACACCCTGCCAATCGAGTTCGAGAAGGCTCTGGCTCAGGCCATCGCCACCCGACGGAGGTGATGCACCACGATGGTGCGTTTTGGGTCCTCCCGGGAGGGGGTGCCATTGAGGGTAATTCGGGCCCCGCGCTCAAACTATGTATGAGCTTTTTTCGGAGGTTGGTTGTTGTTTAGTCATGGCCAAAAACGAAACAACCAAGCAGCCGGGCTGGTTAAACAAATCAGACATGGCGAAGAGCCTCGGCATTTCTTCGCAAGCCTTTGATAAATGGGGCGTTGAGCCGATAGCGAAGATCGGTCGCGAGTCGTTTTTCAGGGTGCAGGATGTAGTGCAAAACCGCATCGATAACGCGCTCAAGAAACACCAACCTGATGACTCTGGCGCAGAAGGTGTCGACCCGTTCGCTGAAGCAAAGCTGACACAAGAGCGTTTGAGGCTTACCAAGGCCCAGGCCGACGCCCAGGAGAAGAAGAACCAGATCGCCGACAAGCAGCTGGTACCGGTCGCGTTTGCCACGTTCGCGCTGGCCCAGATCTCCGCAAAGATCGGCTCTAGGCTGGAGACGGTGTGCAAGACAGTAAGCCGCCGTCATCCAGAGGTTGATGCCCGGGTGCTTGAGTCCTTCGAGCGCGAGATCGCGCTGGCCCGAAACACCGCGACGGACTTTGGCGATCAGATACCGGAAATCCTCGATGACTACCTCTCAACCCTGGACACGTGATCTTGGAGTTGCGGTCAGGCTAGGGTTGCAGGGGCTGTACAAAGAGCCGCCAATGACGGCGGTGGAGTGGGCTGACAAGCATTTCTACATGTCGGCCGAGTCCTCGTACAACGAGGGCAGCTGGAAGACGGCGCCGTTTCAGGTGGCGATCCTGAATGCGATGGGCAACGACCTGATCCGGGTCGTGAACTTCGTTAAGTCGGCGCGGATTGGCTACACCAAGCTGCTGATGGCAAACATCGGCTACAAGGTGCAGCACAAGCGCCGCAACGTGATGATGTGGTCGCCGACCGACCCGGACGCCGAAGACATCAGCAAGAGCCACGTCAACGGACTGATTCGTGACGTGCCGGTGCTGCTCGCGCTGGCTCCGTGGTTTGGTCGCAAGCACAGCGACAACACACTGGACAACAAGGTTTTTGCCAACCGTCGCAACCTCTGGATCAGGGGTGGCAAGGCGGCTCGCAACTACCGCGAGAAGTCAGCAGACGAAGTCATCTACGACGAGCTGTCCAAGTTTGACGCGGATGTTGAGGGCGAGGGTGACCCGGTAACGCTCGGCGATAAGCGCCTGGATGGCGCGGTCTACCCCAAGTCAATCAGGGGGTCAACACCGGGCCGTGAAGGCCAGTGCCAGATCACCAAGGCTGCATCCGAGTCACCCTACCGGCTGCGCTTTCAGGTTGCTTGTCCGCACTGCCATCAAGAGCAGGTGCTCAAGTTCGGCGGTAAGGACTGCGCATACGGCCTCAAGTGGGAGAAGAACGAACTCGGCGAGGCGGTAAAGGCCTGGTACTGCTGCGAGCACTGCAGCTCGATCTTCTTTCACCAGGACATGGTTGCCGCATCCGAGCAGGGCCGCTGGGTCTGCGAAGTAACCGGGATATGGACCCGCGACGCCTACGACTGGTTTGACGCTGATGGCGAGCCCATCACCACGCCTCGGTCTGTGTCGTTCTACTGCTGGGCCATTTACAGCACCTGGGCTACGTGGCTGTCGCTGGTCGACACCTGGCTGAAGGTTAAGGGCGACCGCGAGAAGCTGATCACCTTCATCAACACCACGCGCGGCGAGGTCTGGGAAGAGGACCAAGGCGAGCGGCTGGAGTGGGAGACGCTGTACGGCCGCCGCGAAGTGTTCCCGTGCTACGAACGCGTACCAGAACAGGCCCTTGGCTTGTTCTGCGGTATTGATACGCAGGATGACCGTTACGAGGGCCGGGTTTGGGCCTTCGGCGCAGGCGAAGAGGCCTGGCTTATCCGCCGGTTCATCCTGACTGGTGACCCTGCCAGCGTAGAGCTGCGCCGCAAGGTATCGCTCGAAATCAAGCGGGAGTTCAAGCGGCCGGACGGCACGCCCATGCGTATTGAGCGCATCTGCTGGGACGCAGGCGGCCACTACGCCGACGAGGTTGCCGAGGAAAGTATCAAGCACGGCGTGCGCTGGGTTGTCCCGATATTCGGGGCAAGCACCTACGGCAAGCCGATCGCCAACTTCCCGCGGCGCCGCAAGAACAAGATTTACAAGACCGAGGTTGGCACAGACAACGCCAAGGAGCTGATCTACGCCCGCATGAAGGCAGGCGTTACGCAGCCATGGCAGCCAACCCCGGGTGCTGTGCACTTCCCGCTGGCGGACTGGTGCGACGAAGACGAGCTCAAGCAGATCACCGCCGAGCGCAAGAAGCCCGTGATGGTGAAGGGTAAGCGCGAAATGCGCTGGGACGCAGGCGGGCGCCGCAACGAGGCCCTGGACTGCTTTGTGTATGCCCTGGCAGCGCTGCGGATCAGCCAGACCCGCTTTGGCTTTGACCTGGATGCGCTGGAAGAGGCGCGAGTGGCTGCGGCCAAAGAGGTAGAAGCCGAAGTGCTCGAGCGCGAGGCACCCCCAAAACCAGCCCAGCAAGTAACCAATGACTTTCTGAGCACAACAGGTGATAGCCCATGGCTGGGCGGGGGCTGCTGCCTGCGGGCTTGTAGACGCGCGGGGCTGCAGCAGGGCTTTGAGTGCTTCAGGCATGTTGGCAAACTCCTTC
>JYMV01039508.1_pt1 | contig 15691 bp, 13 predicted proteins | sample 338911 | NCBI WGS metagenome assembly JYMV01 (sample SAMN03354496, study PRJNA234377) | hydrothermal vent metagenome | biome: Deep sea; feature: Hydrothermal plumes at the Eastern Lau Spreading Center, Western Pacific Ocean; material: Seawater | place: Tonga | collected 2009 | depth 2000 m m
TACCCACAATTTTTGTATAATGTAAATAGTTAAACATCCAATGGCGGAACATTAACAAAGAACAATGACGTTTATTTAATCCTTTTAACGGACTTAAATAAGCGTTTTTTTATACCTGTATTTACGGTAATCGAAAGTATTGGTATGTGTAATGGCAGTGAAGTCAGATGTTTGGCACTTTTGTGCTGAATCTCTGACTTTTTTTTGCTTAAAATTTGGGAGATAGTTATGAAAAAGTTAGTGATAGTGGGTTCAGGAATGAGTGCAATGAAGGTGGTCGATGAGGTATTAAAGATTGACCCATTAATGTATAACATCACCATTATCGGCAAGGAGGTATCCCTACCATACAATAGAATTATGCTCTCTCCGGTGCTATCTGGTGAGAAAGATTTTGATGAAATAATAACTCATAATGGTACCTTCTTTGACCAAAACAATATTAGTTTTCTGCCCGGCACCATGGTTACTGGCGTAAACAGAAAGCAAAAAAAAGTTTTTTTGACTGACAATATCTCCAAGAAAGAAACCAGTGTTCCTTATGATAGACTTGTTCTATGTACTGGTTCTAATCCCTTTATATTACCATTACCTGGAAGGGATTTGAAGAATGTGATTTCATTTAGAGATATCCATGATGTAGATTACATGACGCTAATATCGTCGCAGTTTAATAGGGTTCTGGTAATTGGAACTGGTTTATTGGGATTGGAGGCCGCCAATGGCCTAAATAAGCTTGGTATGGATGTTACTGTTGTAGGTAATATGGGTTCCATCATGAATATGCAATTAGATAATGCATCTGGAGGATTATTACAGGGTGTTTTAGAGAAAAAAGGTATTGCCTTTAGAATGGGCTCTACTACAACGGAGATACTGGGTGACACTAGGGTATCATCGGTGTTATTTAATGATGGTTCATGCATTGATACCGACATGGTTGTTATGTCGGTGGGTATAGTCCCAAATGATGAACTCGCCAAGAAAATCGGTTTACAGGTTGATAGGGGAATAATAGTTAGCGATACGATGATGACTTCTGATCCAGCGATTTATTCTGTTGGTGAATGCATAAAGCACAGGGGTATGTCTTATGGTTTAGTTGCCCCTTTATATGAGCAAGCAAGGGTTTGTGCCGAACAAGTTTGTGAAGTAAGTCATCATGTTTATACAGGCTCCAACATTTCCACAAAGCTCAAAATATCTGGTGTTGATGTATTTTCTGCTGGTGATTTCAATAACAATGATGATGATATTTTATGTTCAAAAGATCATGCATTAAATACCAGAAAAAGACTATCAATTAGAGATAATAAATTAGTGGGTGCTGTCTTGTTTGGGGATTCTACTGATGGACTGTTTTATTTCGATTTAATTAAAAATGAAACTGACATTTCTGAAATGAGAAAAACGTTGTTATTTGGAGATATCGCCACAGATGGTCATCCAGCAGGATCTTCTGGCGTAGAATCACTCGCAGATGACGAACAAATATGTGGTTGTATGGGAGTCACAAAGGGAGACATCGTCTCCGCCGTCAAGGCAGGTTGTGATACGTTTGAATTAGTTCAGGCTGAAACTGGCTGTGCTACTGGTTGCGGTGGATGCTCATCCGTTGCTAATCAAGTGTTTTCCTTTGTCTCTGGTTCGGCTGTTGTTAAAAAAGAAACATTATGTGATTGCACTACCCATTCTACCTCAGATGTTAGGGAATATATACGGTCATTATCTGGGGTTATAAGTATCAATGTTGTGAGGAAAAATATGAATTTTAGTTCCTCGTGTGAAGTATGTGGTCCAGCAATAAATTATTATTTATCATCTAGTTTCAATGAGTCCTACGAGCATAACGATGTTGAGCGACCTCATAATGAGATGATGCACGCAAATAAGCAGAGAGACGGTACCTATTCTATTGTCCCCCAAATGCAAGGCGGATTAACCACCCCAGCAGAACTCAAGGCTCTAGCCGATATTGCACTTAAATTCGATGTTCCAACCGTAAAGGTAACTGGAGGTCAACGTATCGATTTATTGGGAATTCCTAAGGAAAATTTGAATGCAATGTGGGATGAAATCACCGATGCTGGGATGGAATCTGGTTATGCCTATGGTAAGGCTACTAGAACTTGTAAATCATGTGTTGGTATTGACCATTGTATGATGGGTACTCAGGATTCCATGGGATTGGCAGTTAAAATGGAGGATGCTGTTTGGTCCCACTTTATGCCCCATAAGTTTAAGATGGGAGTAAGTGGTTGTCCAAGAAATTGTGCAGAAGCTACTATTAAAGACTTTGGCGTTATTTGTACAGAAAAAGGCTATGAAATTCACGTTGCCGGTGCTTGTGGTATTAGAACAAAAGCTTGTCTCAAGGACAGGTTTTTTGAAACAGAGGCAGAGGTAATACAGTACCTCAAAGCCTTCGTCCAATTATATAGGACTGAAGCCAATTACCTTGAGAGGGTTATGCACTTCGAGGAGCGAGTTGGGCTCGAATATATTCAGTCAAAACTAGACTCCCCCAATAAAATAAAGGAGTGGGCAGATAAATTACCACACACAATAAAGAATCCTTGGGAGACAGTTGTTCATGATATGCCTAGTCAAGCCCAAGCCCAGTATTAATGCTAAATAGGAGAGTTATAACATGAGTTTTAAGACAACCTGTCCATACTGCGGTGTTGGATGCGGAATTAAGATAAGTAGAAGCGGCAATTCCATGCACCTAAAGGGCGATAAAGATAGTCCAGTCAATAAAGGTATGCTTTGTCTAAAAGGTCAGACTTTACTCGAAACAGTAGGGACGGATATAGATAGAATCTTATCACCTACTACGGGTAATTGGACAACGGCAATAGAGTCCATCGCCAGCACATTTAGTGCTACCCCAAAAGATGAAATAGCCCTTTATTTATCTGGACAAATGTTAATGGAAGACCTGTATATCGCTAAGAAATTTGCAGACGCCTATGGCATTAAAAATATGGAAAGTAATTCCAGATTATGTATGTATTCTACCGTTGAAGCTAATAAAAGGTCATATGGCGAAGATATAGTTCCCGTGTCTTATGATGATATATATCTTACAGACACAATATTCATTATTGGGAGCAATACCGCCGATTGTCACCCAATAGTCTTCAGTCATATTAAAAAATCTAAAGCATTTATTGTCTGTGTTGATGTTTATGAAACTTCAACGGCTAGACAATCAGACTTGTTTATCAAAGTTGCCCCTGGAAATGATTTGGAGATTATAGGACAACTACAGGACAAAAAGTGGTTTAAAGATAAAAAGGTTCTAAGCATTTATTCTCAGGGGCTAACTCAGTCAACTGATGGCACAATAAAAGTCAACGCACTAATTAATGCCCATATTATTTCTGATAAAATTAATAAGCCTGGATGTGGCGTATTATCCCTAACTGGTCAAAGCAATGCCATGGGAGGAAGAGAAATTGGCATCCGCACTAAGAACTTAACTGCCACAGAGTTTTTTTCTACCGAACAAATTAAGGTTTTATGGGTAATGGCAACAAACCCAGCCCATAGCATGATAAATTATCGTAAAATTGATACTTTAATTGTTTCTGATTTCACTAAAACACTCACCACCGAACAGGCAGATATTGTTTTACCCGCTTGCCCTTGGTCTGAAAAAACTGGACACCAGAAGAATTCTGAGCGCCGGTATTTGGAGCAAAATGCTTTTCTACCCCCAGCCGGAGCTTCAAAGCCAGATTGGGAAATGATTTGCTTAGTTGCTCAAGAACTTGGTCTAATTGGTTTTGATTACAAAACTGCCGATGATATATGGGATGAAATGGATATTGATACCCAGTGGAGTCCTAGAATAAATGTCGATTATAAATTAGTTGATATCACTCCTGCTACGAGAACAGGTGGTGTCTCCATCAATAATGGAAGATTGCCTAATCAATGGCATGGCATGTCGAGAACAGGTAAAAGTGCTACATTAAACAATGCTACGTGTGAGGTTGATTCTTTTAAATCTATCCATCACATCACCAACCAAAAGCTTTTTCATGGAAAGATTGTGGAATTGGATAAATATTCCATGCAACCATCATTTAAGGGGGAAGTTTCTTTAAAGGAATAATTTATTACCTTTATGCCCCATGCATTGCTAGTATTTTCTATCAGTTTGTATATAATATTATGATAATATACTTAAAACGCCTTACATGAATAGAAGACATTTCCTATTGGTATCAGGCTCAATTCCTTTGGCTTTTATGCTTAAGGGTTGTGTTGAACTACCAGATAAAATAAAAGCACCACTTTTTCAGTCCCAACTTACAATCCCCCCAGAAATTTACCCATCTTCAGGAGTATTAAATCTAGATATTAATTCCGGAACTCATCAATTTTTTCCTGAAATGGATGCCGATACTTTTTACATTTCAGGGGATGGTGTTCCTTCTGATGGCTATCTTGGCCCAACGTTAAGATTACGTAATGGCGACGATATAAAAATTAATTTTACAAATAACCTTTCAGAGCCAACCACCATTCATGGACATGGTATGCATGTGCCCCCAGAGATGGATGGAACACCACATCAGACAATTCAGCCAGGAGAAACTTGGACTGCTGAATATACGGTAAATCAGGTTGCTTGTACTAATTGGTATCATCCACATGGTATGCATAAGGCCGGCGAACACGTATACAAGGGATTATCTGGCTTAATGATAGTTGACGATGATACTTTGCACACTCTTGATTTGCCCAAGACTTATGGCGTAGACGATATCCCACTAATAATTCAGGATAAGGAGTTTGACGTCACTGGCGGCTTTACATACGCACCATTAATGCCACAAATCATGCGTGGACTAACAGGAAGCTACTTTTTGGTGAATGGCGTTATTACTCCGTTTATAAGCGTCGAAGCGAAGCAAATTAGGTTCCGCCTCCTCAATGCATCCAATGCTAGGGTTTATAATTTTTCAATTACTGGCAAATCATTTACCCAAATTGCAGGAGACGGTTCGCTTCTTGAGTCAGGCGTTGAAATGACTGAACTAAGATTAAGCCCCGCAGAAAGAGCAGAAATAATTGTTGATTTTACCAATGATAGTGAAGGCGAGTTTATTCTTTTTGACTCAGATAGCGGAAAACCAATTATGAAAATAAATGTTGACAGGGATTTGGGAGTAGCTACGACTACAATGCCAGCTGCACTAACTACATTGGAGCACCATGAATTAACTGGATTAGAGCCAGTACATACTTTCTCTTTAACTGCTGGTATGGGAATGGCAATGGGGGGCATGTCAGGAATGGGGGGCATGGATAAAAATTCCATGATGAAAATCGCTATTGACGGCCAAGATGCAAGGGCAATGGACATGGATAGAATTGATGATGTCAGGGTTCCACTTGGGGAATGGCAGGTATGGAAAATAACCAATGATATGCCAATGACCCATAATTTTCATATTCATGGAACACACTTTAGGGTCATTAGGCGTTGGCTTGGAGATATTGAGCAAACTGTCCCTGAAAATGAAAAAGGCTATAAGGATGTTGTTAGAATAGATGGCAAGGGCATGCCTCCAATGGGCGCACCTGCACATACTGTTGAGCTTCTTATCAGACAGACAGATTTTGCCAGCTCCACAGTTCCTTATATGTTTCATTGTCATATCCTGGAGCATGAGGACGCTGGAATGATGGGTCAATTTCTAGTTGAATAATAGCCACCAAACCACATAATTACGTCTTATGTAGTAAAATAATAATTTAATTTGTATAATGTTGTTATTATGCGAATTACATGTATTTATGATACACATACAAGACAACAAGCGTTAATCCTTCCTAATGGCGATACTCTAATTCACGCTGGGGATATTATGGGTTCTGGATATTAGTTACCGGAACTCACTGATTTTCTGTGATATTTTAGCCCTCAAGATGAAGTCTAATGGCTAGCAAAATGGACGCCTATAGCTTCAGGGTTGCCACTACAAGAGCGATGTTGAATATATTACTGGATGAAGGCGACGGTTCAGTGGGTCGAAGTATTTAGTTCATGTTCTTGATTTCTATCTGACACAACCCCAGCATTTCAAAAAAGCATTTTTCCAACTTTTGACTTTCACTGGATGTTAAACCGTTCATCCTCGACGTCTAATTAATCATCGATTAATTGCCTTAATAATAGATTTCCTCTCCTTAGGAAGTAGCCCTCCTAAATAAGGATTTTGAGGCATTGGCATGTAACTCAAATGCCAGTTCATAAATAAAATGGAGATTATGGCCAAACCACCCCACAACATTCTATTAGTAGGATCTATAATAATTGCCAATATCGTTGCCATATAACCCATTAGCATGGCAATAGCAACTAGAGTTTCAGTATATTTCTTAATTTGTATTTTCATATTATCTATCCGTTCAAAATTTTGTTTTATGTATTATACCATACTAACATTGTATATTAGTAATGGAAAACCTCATCTGCAATGTTAACAAAACGCTAAATTACCACCACAACGATTTGTAGTATTTGGAGAACAGCTCCAACCCCTCTTGGACCTTTCTATGGTGCTCTGCATCGTTTGCCTTATGATTATCATATTTCTCTTGATCAGTTATTTCAAACTCGCAAGGAAAGTTACCGCTGTCATCCATCTTATCGTAATCTGGATTTAATTTAGCACCGTGTTCACCATCTTTAATAAATCCCGGAACTGCATGAATAGATAGTGGGTTAGGAGATTCATCTATTACCTGTTGTGGATACCCTGCAACATTGTCGCTCATAATAACGTCTTTGAACTTCTTTAATCCTTCTGCTATGATGGGATTTAGTGCACTGTCAAGGCTCCAAGTGCCCTTAACGTTAAATATTGGTTTTTTCCCTTTTAATCTCACGATTTTATTAATTTATTAATAATTGCATTAAGTTATTATATCACCTTATAGTTCCCACTCAATATATTTATTCTTATTGGAGTATTTATAATCCTCTCCGAGGCAACTGGCATTGATGTGTGTGGCTCCTTCACCATATTCATTTAAGACCCCTTGTCCTGAATGAATATGGCCACAGATATGTAATTTTGGATTATTGGCGTTGATCCACTTGGTTAACTCTTTAGAGCCAAGGTGGTCTGATAATTGACCATTAGGCATTTTATATTGATCTAAGAGCCCATAGGCTGGCCCATGGGTTATAAGGATATCGGTGTTTTTTGGTATTTTTTGGTATATTTGTGTGTCATCAAGAACTCCGTTACTTTGGAAAGCCCAATTACAAAATGCCGGAGTCCATGGGGAGCCATAGAAGCTAAAGCCATCAATAACACATCCCCCATCTTGTAGGTAGGTTACATTTGGGTAGCCATCCAATATTTCCTTACACAACTCTGGGGACGACTCGAATAACCTTTCGTGGTTGCCTGCAATAAGGATTATGTGATTGTATTTTTGGATTGAAATCCAATCTAAGAATGCATATATTTCGTGCTTACTATACCCAGATGACATAAAGTCTCCTGCATGAATAAGCACATCACCACCAGGCAATGCCAGTTCTGCATGCTTTGTATGTGTATCACTAATTGCTGTAATTTTCATAACCTCTATTTTTTTCTTAGGCAACACACCCTATATTCGAAAAAGTATTCATAACCTATTTTTCTTCGTTCAAACTATCGGCTTGAGTCTGTTCATCAGTCCAGGCTTCACTAATAATCTGTACAGCACCAATCTGCATACATTGGTCATATTCTCCATCAGTGATTTCCCATACCTTAGGTTGCTTTCCTTCTAAGTACTCAGAAACTAACCCCATTTCTTCAGGGTCTGTGATAAGGGCGAATTTATCACCTCGTTTGATTTCCTCAAGCATAGTTTGGAGACCTTTACGAAACAAACGGTGTGCCTCTACTTCTGTTATGTCATTAATAGTGAGTGATAAATTTTTATTTTCTGTTATTTCAATATCACTCATCTTATTGTTTTACCTTATTTATTTTTTGTTTTATTAACTATTTTATCATAATTATGAGCTAATGAGTAGAAAAAATAGTATTTTACTAATACTTGACACGTGTGGTCGGTTATTGTATAATACAGTATAAATATTAACTTTAGAGGAATAAGATTATGGCATACGGTGAAAAGGTTTTAGATCATTATGAGAACCCTCGTAATGTTGGTGTAATGAATCCCGATGATAAAAAAGTAGGAACCGGCATGGTTGGTGCTCCAGCTTGTGGAGATGTTATGCGCTTACAAATTCAAATCAATGACGAAGGTGTGATTGAGGATGCAAAATTCAAAACTTATGGTTGTGGTTCAGCCATTGCTTCAAGTTCGCTATTAACTGAATGGGTTAAGGGTAAGACACTAGATGAAGCTGCACAAATTAAAAACACTGACATTGCTGATGAGTTGGCACTTCCGCCAGTAAAAATTCACTGCAGCGTCCTCGCTGAGGATGCGATCAAGTCGGCAATTGCTGACTATCAATCTAAGCAAGCTTAGCGAAGTTAATTTTCTTAAAAGCAATAAAAGACATTCCTGATTCTAGCCATTCACTAAAACGTTGATAGTTTTAATAGTGAGTGGCTTTTTTACGCTTCCACGAAGGCATTGTATGCGTGCTGACCAACACTTAATCAACGATTAGGGTGAAATTCACCCGCCAAAAATGGCTGTTTGACAAAGCCAGACAGTTATGCCTAGAAGCTCTTGGCTACGAAGTTCAGATTATCTGGGAGGGGGATGCTAAGGAGATGGTGAGGGCTGGTTGTTTATATTAAATCAACTTTATACCGCCTTAACACCCTTCAGTGTTTTCCGCAACATTCCCTCCAATCTTCCACGATAAACATCAATAATTAGTAGAACGTCCTAATTCACTTTTTGTAATTTATATTATATACTATGTTATTATAAGTATATAATATAAGATATGGGCTTCAGCTTTTTCAAAAACTTTTTCTTCCTTACACTCTTGCCAGGCTTCACTCTTGCACATACCTCAATAGAACTATCAGACCAAGCAACCATTAAATTTGGCACCTACGAAGTAAGAACTGCTCACCTATCAGAGAATCGAGCACCAAAATTCACAAATCATTTAATAAATGAAGACTCGCCCTACCTTCTCCAACACGCCCACAACCCTATTAATTGGTATAGTTGGTCTGGAGAGGCTTTTGAAAAAGCCAAACTTGAAAATAAAATAATTTTTTTATCCATTGGATATGCAACTTGCCACTGGTGTCACGTTATGGAGGATGAGAGTTTTGATAATCTAGCTATATCCAGTCTTATGAATGGTAATTTCGTTGCTATCAAAGTTGATCGTGAAGTGCACCCAGATGTTGATGCAACATTTATGAACATTTCTAGATTAACAACTGGTGTGGCTGGTTGGCCACTTAATGTATTTTTAACCCCAGATGGAAATGCCTTCCGCACCCACACTTATATTGATAAAGATGAACTACTTAGCATTCTGCCACAAGTGGCTTCATTATGGGAGAATTATCCAAGCCAAATAGTTGCTAGTGCTAATGATAATTCCAATATGGTACAACAAACACGCACGACCCAGAATAAGCTAGCTAAGGGAGAGTTTGGCCCATCCATCACCCAACTAGCCATCAAAAATATAAAAGATAAGTTCGATGTTTTTGATGGTGGTTTTGGTGAATCAACTAAATTTCCACAAGAGTCTTTGCTCCTTTTTCTTATCAACGAACAGTTTTCAAATCCATCCAATGATAAACTAGAAATATTAACTAAATCCCTCGATGCTATGGCTCAAGGTGGATTTTATGATGTTGTGGCCGGAGGGTTTCATAGATATGCTATCGGCGGTGATTGGAGGATACCTCATTTTGAAAAAATGCTATACAACCAGGCTTTATTATCCAAAGTTTACACTAGAGCATATCAACTAACCAAAAATCCACTATATAAACGCATTTCGACTCGTACACTTGATTATGTAATCAATGTTCTAAAGGATAAAAATGGTGGGTTTTATTCTGCTACAGATGCTGACAGCGATGGAAGAGAAGGCGCTTACTTTATTTGGAGCATTAATGAGTTAAAAAGCGTTTTAACTAAATCCGAGTTTATCACCTTATCTAAATGGCTCGATCTCAGTGATAATGTCTATTTTGATGATAAAAAAATTATCAGATTTAGCGACGACTCGAAAAACCACTCCCGAACCAGTCAGCCTTTAGATTCAATACTTTATAAACTTAATTCCCATAGACTTTTGCGCCCTTCTCCACTAACAGACAATAAAATTCTTCTTTCTTGGAATTCTTTATTGGTATCCGCACTTCTTGAAGCCGGAAGAACCTTCGACCAGCCAAAATACTTAATGAGTGGTATTAATACCTTAAATTACCTATATTCAACCCTGAATAGTAATAATGAATTGAAGAGAATGATTATCAATAACAAGGTTTCTAAGCTGGCTATATTTGAAGACTATGTTTATTTAACCAATGCTCTTTTGGATGCCTATGACCAAAACTATCAACCACAATGGCTATCCAGAGCTGAAAAATTAGTTTCTCAAATGAATGCCTACTTTTTGGATAAAGAAAATTTTGGTTATCACATGGCAACCCAAGATAATAGACTCTCTGCAAGCATTAAGCAACTTCGTGATAATGCCATACTGTCCCCAAATGGAATGGCATATCAGGTTTTATTACGCTTGTATAATAGAACTGGTAAGCAAGAGTATGTAGACCATGCTAGGCAATTAATTAATGCCTATTCATACATAATTAAAACCAATCCCGAGTCATATACCTCATTTTTACAAGGCTTTAATTATTGGAAATATGGCGAAAGCGGTGATGTACAATATGCTTATGATGGTAATATTCAAATACATTCAGCTTATGACAATGGTAGCATCCTTATTAAAATCCGATTACGTCCAGGCTGGCATATCAACTCCCACTATCCAATCCAATCAGGCCTAATTGGAACTAATATTACCAATTTAAACGATGATAATTGGGATTTACATGGGATTTCATTCCCCAAGGGTAATCTCAAGAAGTTATCCTTCTCGAACAATAAGGTATTGGTCTATGAGAATCAAGTAATAGTTTCTGGGAAACTAACCTCCAAGACTAATAATCCAACCAAAATCAATCTTCAATTACACATTCAGGCATGTAGTGAAAGGGTGTGTATGCCACCGACAAAAGTGGCGTTGAATATTAATTAATCCGGTTAACTGGATGTTGGGTGCCTTTTATTACCCATGGTTTATGGGTTGGTGGGAAATAAGTATTTAGTAAATTTCTAATTTATTGAGAAAGATATTTTTACACCAATCTCATCAGTAAAGTTCTCGGGCTCAAGTAAGCCAGAGTAGGGCTGACATTCATATGAATCTGCTATACGCCAGGTATTTCTATAAATGCCAATTTTCCAATTGTCTTGTTTAATTCCCAATTCGATACCAAGGCCAACCCCATCATCCTGTCTACAAATAGGGTCGATCTGGAACAGAACGCTACCAGTTTGACTTAACTTGGATAATATCTCTCCATCTTTAAGATATTTTCCAACCCAACTCACATAAATCTTGTTTTTTTCTGTTAAATCACTCTCGATGCCTAACTCAGCATATTTGTAGTTATATTGCTGATGTCGATCATATCTACCACTACTTAAAGCGTTTGCAGTGCCTGTGCTGTATGCCAGATTATCTAAGTTATATTGGCCAACGCCTAAGCCAACATTGATATTACCATTCTTTACTTTAATGGCATAACCTAATCCACCCCGGTAGTCCCTCAATTTGTCTGTTATTCCCCAAACTTCAGCACCCCCTTCATCGGCACTGTAGTCAACCTTGCTTTTACCATGCCTAAGGTCAAAATCAAAAGTGAAATTACCACCAATATCCATCTTATCCGATATGAACAAACTGTAATTTGTTCCTTCCAAACCCATTAAGTCTGGTTCATCATAAGAATAACCACCACCCATCACTCCAACATCAAGGGCACATACACTCCCACTTAATACAAACAAGACAGTCATTATCATTTTTTTCATAGTTTTATGATACTGTGTTCCATGACATATATCAAATTTTATCCTATTTGTTATACATCTATTTTGCTGGTAGAATATACTTATAATCAGATTTTGATTGATATGTTAATAATTGCAATTAATTTATGATTTTGATGGATTTTAGTTTTGCCTTCCATAGGATGTTGGAGTGAAATTTAATATTCTCCATTAAGATTGATAGAGGCTCAAGGGAAAGTAAATAATATGAATGAGAAAAAAATTACTGAAGTGTTTTCAAAAATAGACAGCATTGTTTCATACATGTGCAACAATGGCGATGTGGCATCATATATTCCTGAATTATCTAAGGTTAATGGTGACAAATTCGGAATTTATCTATCAAGTTTATCTGGTGATGGGTTTGAGGCAGGTTCATCTTTAGAGAAATTTTCTATTCAAAGTATTTCCAAAGTATTTTCCCTTGTAATGGCATTTAATTTAGAGGGCTCAGAGCTTTGGGATAGGGTTGGTGTTGAGCCCTCTGGCAATGCTTTTAATTCAATTACTCAATTGGAGATTGAATCAGGAATCCCCAGAAATCCTTTTATCAACGCAGGAGCACTGTTAGTTTGTGATGTCCTTGTTAGTCATTTGGCCGATCCAAAGGCAGACTTTTTACAGTTTGTAAGTAGTTTATGCGGTTCTGAATTGGAATACAATGTCAAAATGGCAAATTCAGAGAAACAACATGGTTGTAGGAATACAGCCATAACTTATTTTATGAAATCATACGGAAACATAAATAATGAAGTTGAAGATGTACTGGACTTCTATTTTCACTTATGTTCAATAGAGATGACTTGCGAAGAGCTGGCTAATTCAATGATGTTTTTGTGCAATGGCGGTGTTAATCCATTTAACGCTGAGGTTGTTTTGTCTGCCAGTAGAACCAAAAGGATTGCAGCCATTATGCTGTTATGTGGCTTTTATGACGAGGCAGGAGAATTTGCCTTTAAGGTCGGATTACCCGGTAAATCTGGCGTTGGTGGTGGTATCGTTGCTATCAACCCCGGTAAATACTCTGTCGCTGTTTGGAGCCCAAAATTAAACAGTAAGGGGAATTCATATAGGGGGATGAAAATTTTGGAGTATTTAACATCAGAAACAGAATCATCCGTTTTTTAGTTCAGTGTAATTCGGTATAATATAATTTATGATAATAAAAGCAAATCACTTGGATATAATTAACCTCAGTGCTTCAGAATTGAGGTTATACCTGTCGGATATAGATGAAAAGTGGAATTTTGATGGATGGGATAACCCAATTTTGCAGGGGTTGATTCTTAGAGAAGATGAGCACGGCGAAATAATTTTTACCGCATCTAATGGGATTACGGCTATGAATATGGGCGACTTACCAGCAGTACAAGACTTGTTTTCCACCACGCATCAATCAACGGATTTAAGGCAATTATTTTTAGCTAAACGATTTGGTGATTGGATAAAGAGAGAATTGCAAAAATCAAATAATGATTTTGCCCAATTAATGAATAGTAATGAATTTAAAAAAAATATTATCCCAGCTCTTGATAGGCAACATCAATTACAGAAGGAGTGGGTTGCTGGGATTGACCCACATTATCTTCAGCCATATGAGATTGTCGCAGGCAAAACTCAAGGTATCGCCAACAACTTTTTTTCAAAAATTTCACGCAGTATATCCGCATTATGTCACTAGCTTTTATGCATTATGACCACGAATAAGATGCCATTTAATTCTATACGTGAGATTTCGTGCTGGATTAAGAAAAACTATTCAAAGATTTTGTGTTTATAGTGTATAATAATATGAGTGATAAAATAATGGATATTGCCCAATATGACCGACAAACCAAAATATAACATGATAGATACTTCTCCTACTAGAGTAGCAGGAGTGTTGGCTCAAGATATGGAAATCGGGATGTTTTCTAAAGTAGAGCTGGATTTGGTTGGGGATGACAATTATCCTGAGGCTACAATCAGAGATCTACTACTCAGCATAATAGCTAATTGGAAGGTATGCCTTCACGAAAGCCCAGAAACATCAACTAATCCTAATAAAATAGAAGACCCAGACAATTCCTATCCATTTTCAGTAATTCCAGATATTGCCCGGGAAAACCTAAACAATCTTCTAGTAAATAATCGTGATTTGATTGAGAATAAATTAATACCCAGTTTAGCTGATAATGATAACGCTCAATCATCCGAAGGCAAAACCACCACGACTCCTTTATCACAGCTAGTGCAAAAAAGTGGCATTTATTATAAAGATGGAAGGGAGTCAGGGCCTTTTACTGGCGTGGTTTCTTATCCAGTAGATTTAATAGACAATGGGGAACAGAAAGATATTGTTTCTGAGCTAAAAGATGGCAAGAGGGAAGGTGAATGGACGATAACCAGAGAAATTTCCAAGGAATTCGATGGGGATTCATATTCCTATAATTTTTTTCCAATTAAGGAAACTACCTTTACCGATGGTAAAGAGACTGATGATGATTTAATAAAAAAATATTATGAATTAATGATTGAAGAAAATTCAACATCAAGCCCCGTAGCTAAAATGCAGGAAGTTAAAAACCAAAACTTTCCAGACAAAGTCTATGGAGTTTTTGATTATTTGGTACATGCCCAGGAAGATTTATACAAAAAAGCCAAAGGCTTTATGCCGGATTTTGTGACGGTACCAGAGGATCCAGAAAACACTAGGTATAAAAATTACCCCTCTCCAAAACACTCTATTTTCAGCGAAAGATTTAACGAAATATACAAAAACCCCGAGCTTAGAGATTTATGTGAAGATTTAAATAATTTCCCTAACACTGATGCCGGGTCTGTATCTCTAGTTGTAAGTAAAATCATAATTGCATTCAATGCGATTGAGAAAGTCACTATAACCACATCATTAAACCTAGAACAACTAATTAAGCATCTCGGCGATGTACATAATCAGGCTATAAAAGATGGAACGTCTAATTCCAGGTCTACTGGCCCAGATCAAGTATCGGGTCAGGTAAATGGATTGCTTAAGCTCCTGGAGCATGGAATCGATAGCTCGCACTTTAATCTTGTTTCTTTGGCAAGATTAAAAGCCAGGAATATCACGGATGTCGCAAAAACAGCAATAGGTGCCCCGATATATCAACCACAAAATAAGCAATAATATCTAGCTAAAGGAACCACCCAAGTACCCTTTATCCGATAGTTTTTCTTCTTAAGAATTATTTAACCAGTAAGCTTTTTGTTGGCCTCCATTCTGCATAATTTTTAATAACAGAATTCTCATTTTATGAGTACCAAATTCTATTGAAACCCCGCATATTTTGTTTATAATCTATGAATGAAAAACCCCAAATCCTCACTAATACCCACCATACAGTTTCTGGCTCATATAAATGTCCGTGAACACTATATGATAATGTCTAGCATGCTTGACGGTGCTGACATAATAGTGTTGGGCTTTAAGTCTTCTAAATATTACACCAACTAACAATGATTAAAATTAAACCTAATAGGATTATTACAAGCTCAGCCGTGGCTGTTAAAAAAAGCGATATGAAATTCTACGATCCAAGTATTACTAAGGTTCCGGTGG
>JYMV01018626.1_pt1 | contig 15690 bp, 14 predicted proteins | sample 338911 | NCBI WGS metagenome assembly JYMV01 (sample SAMN03354496, study PRJNA234377) | hydrothermal vent metagenome | biome: Deep sea; feature: Hydrothermal plumes at the Eastern Lau Spreading Center, Western Pacific Ocean; material: Seawater | place: Tonga | collected 2009 | depth 2000 m m
CATCTCCGGATGGCGTTTGAGATAGAGGCGGGCCATCATTTGCGCCGTGCGCCGGTATTTGGGATGACCGGCTTTCTGGGTGCGCAGTTCTACAAAATGCCCCAACTCCCTGAGGTTCATGCCCATATTCCAGCGGATATAGTGATTGAACAAGGTGGCATATTGCGCCTCCTGCTCCATACCGGCCCGCTTCAGGTCGCGGTGCAAAGACTCGGTGCGCTCAAAACATTCCTGCACCTTTTGGCCCATGCCGATTTCGTCAATTTCCTCCGGTACTGAATAACCCAGGTCGACTCCTAAATCCTGCCTTTGCTGGGTGAGCATGCGGTGGCGTTGTAGGTCACGGTATTCGGCGAATCCGGCAAGAATATCAAATTGAATGGGATAGCCATATTCCAAAGCCCTGCCGGCACGGTCGCGCTTGCTCTGCCTGGATCCGATATAGATCGCAAAAATTTGTTTTTTGCGTTCTTCGGGTAAAGACTTCACGATTTCGCGAATCTGACGGGAGGAAAGCCGGACAAAAGGGAAAATCATATTGGATAGCAGGTTGACCCACTGGTCTTGAGGGCTATCCTCCAGTAGTTCCACTTCCATTGATGTTTCGATCTGGACCGACGCAAAAAGCTCCCGACACAGTTGCCGCATTTTATCGCGATTTTCCATGCGATAAGAATTTCGCCCCGCCCGCTTGATAAATGTGGGAATCTGAGTATTGAGGGCTTTTCGAATCGCCTCGGCAAGCCCATGCGCTTCTGTTAAATCGTGGGACAGCAGTTTGCTGATCAGGCCGGAGTAATACCGCCCGTTGCCCACCAATCCGACATTGGCCTGGGTGCAGGCAGGCAGGATACAGCGGATCACATCGCACGCCGCACTGCGGATGGTAAAATTGTAAGCGATACGATGGGCTTTGATTTCGTTCTCGCCTTGCAGAGACTTCAACCCCGCCTTTTGAATCTTTCCATCCCGCTCCACTTCAATTTCAAACGCATCCTGAGTGAGACGCTTGCGGAACAACGCCTGCATGGGTTCCACCATTTCGGCATACGTTGCAAAAATAAAATCCATGTTTGCCACAAAAGCATTACCGAGCCCGGACTCTTTGATATCATCCGGGCACACATAACGCCAGCGACCGTTCTTTTTGGCATCGTAAAGAACATAACGGGTTGACTCTTCGATGGGAGAACCTCCAATCCTGCAATCCTCGATGACCTTGGTCATCAGGTTGGAGATTTCTTCAATGCATAGAGGAGCGACAGCCAACTCGGCCACAGACTCGTCGCCGAACTTGTTGACCACCCGGTCGATCATCTGGGAGCCTTTGACATCATTTGGGCTACCATCCGGATTCAGAAATTCACGCGCCACCGTTTCTTTGAATCCGGTTGGTGCCCGGCTGTAACGGGCCAGAGCCCCGCCGATCACTTCAGGGTTCAGGTTTTCAAGCGCAAACACATTGGCATCCACATCCGAGACATAGGGTTTTAACAACTCCCGTTCCCGGTCTGTCAACTCATCAGATCGTTTTGGTTTGTCAGTCATGGAATTTCAAGAGATCTCTATTTATTCGGACATTTTCTCTAAGGCAACCACTAGGCGTGGGGCCTACGAGCACGTTATATTCTTCCTTAGCCTTCATGCCCCGAAGGGATAATAACTTTTATTGGCTAGCAAAAGGTTGTCTCGGCTTGATTAGCCTTTGCTATCTGCCCCCGGCGGCTCGCCGGTGGCCAAAAACAATTTTCAGAAATGCCGTTAATTATTTCCCTACTCAAGGGGTACGGACTTGGCACAACGAAAACCAGTATCGTTGAACCTGACATTGGGCTGACTCCACCGGCGAAGTGCACTCCGCAGGGTACTGGCATAATTGACCCAAGACCCCCCGCGAAGGGATTTAAACTCTCCTGTAGCCAGGCCCTTGGGATTGTTTTTAGTTCCTCTGTTGTAATAAGTACGGTCATACCAATCGCTCACCCATTCCCAAACATTGCCCGCCATATCGTGTACTCCATAAACCGAGACTCCGTTGGGGTAACTGCCAACATTGGTCATGGTGTTGGGTCCCTGCCATTTTCGCTTGAATGTAGCCCTGCGCTTGGGAAAAGCGTTTCCCCATGGGTACATGCTGCCGCTGGGGCCGCGGGCGGCTTTTTCCCATTCCGCTTCTGTAGGCAGACGCTTGCCCCTCCATTTGCAGTAGACCTCGGCATCATACCAGCTCACCTGTGTAACAGGTTGCTTGCGAATCCTCGACGGAAAAGAAGCTCCCTTCCACAAGTTTCCTTCCCGACACGCATCGGTGGCACAGGAATCATCCAGAGCGGGAGGATGTCCGGTCGCTTGCACAAACTCCAGATATTTTTCATTGCTCACTTCGTAGATATCTATCAAATAAGTTTGTAATATAACCAGTTTCAGGGGGTACTCATCGGCAAACCACCAGAGTTTGCAGGATCTATCATGCTTTTTGCAAATTTTAAAAGCCGCCTTGTTTTCTTCAAAATTGGAACCCCGGACAAACTTGCCTCCTCGAATGAAAGCCATATCAGAAGTATCATTGGGATCGGACTGGGCGATGGAGATTTCAGGTTCTCCAGGAACATCGTGTTTTTCACCAGCATGTTTCGCCAGGGCAGAAGAAACCCACACTCCGAAAAAAAGAAAAAATGTGGCCCCTGCCAGAGTCTGTTTAAGGAACATAGGGAATTTCTGCGGGAAAACTGAAAAATCCCTTATCGCGCTCAATGGATTTAAACGGCTCAAAGTTACAGCTCACTGCCTCCGGGCGTTGCCCGGAAGCGCGCCATCTCTTTACCGTTAATATAGAACAACGTCAAGCCCAGGAACATATTTACTGTATAGATCCAGGTTAATTTGGAATGGTAGCGATCAAACTGGATTTGCAGTTTCTGATCTGCGGGATTGGCTTTTTTGAGCTTGTCCATGGCATGCATCTCCGGCCTGAGAATATTGCCAATATACAATGCCAGAACTATCATAACCGCCAGGCACACTTCGCGGGTGTATTTGCGTTTAGTCACTACTTGCGGCTCGTAACCGGCAGAACTGTATTTGGCCACCAGAAATTTAATCACCTCGGCCAATACCATAAATGTGATGCAGGTATAAATGATATGGACATTAAAAACATCCATGATCTTGTTCATGATCGTGCTGGCAACTTGTGGCTGGTCTTTCAGGTTAATCCGCACCATGATTTCCACCAGAATACCAAGCAGGAACATCCCTCCGGTCCATAGACAGAGAGAAAACAGGTAAAACCAGTTCGAAATAAATACTAAACGTTTCATTTCAACAAACCTGAATAATGTAAATCACCCTGGCCCTCTTTAAAAAAGAGGGAGCAAAAAAATGGCCCGTAAAGCCGAGATAACTCTTTGTTCGCCAGATAAGGCTACGGCTCATTGCCACCAGCCGCTGGCTGGCGCCTAGTGGCCGCCGGAGACGCGTTTGCGAGAAAATTTAAAACTTTCTTTTATTTCTGCTTCTTCCTTTTCACGAGCATCAACAATGGCCTGAGTATCTCCGCCAAACCCGGTTTTAACAGTGACTCCTGTCCTTTCTCGATTGACCTCATTGAGAATTGACAAATAAATGATTCCGTAAAAAACAAGTATTCCATACAAGATGTAAGGAATAAACGAGCGCAGACGCTGTTTTTCTTTCAGCGACCGGTGCTCCCACACCCGGTACCATAAAGATTCTTTTTCATCCTTGGCCATACCCATTTTTCACCACAAAAGAGCCTTTAAATACATAGACATAACAAAACCTTCGCAGAAAACATTAAGAAAACCTGATCATATCAGAATCCCCTAAACGAAACAACCGGCCAGCGGCCGGTGGCGACTATCAATGGCTTTATTGGGCGAACAACAACTCATCTCAGCTAAAACAGCCCTTGCCCAGTAGCCATCCCTGCCAAGGGGTATGGTATATTGTAAGAAATCTGTGATAATTCAATAGTTCCGGTTTTGGCAATTCATCCGCCCTTTTTTTGACCCTCAATTTTCCAGACTTTGATAGAAATTAAACCTGTACAGAATCTTCAAGCGACCATTACCGTTCCCGGTTCCAAGAGCTATACCAACCGGGCATTGCTGATCGCGGGACTCACCGATGGTGAATGCCGGTTAGAAAAACCCCTGGTCAGCGATGACACGAAGTACATGATCCGTGCCTTGAAAGCCTTCGGCATCTCGGTTCAGGAGGAAAAAGAAGCTTTCATCGTTTCCGGCAGAGGCGGGAAACTGTCTACGCCTGAAGAAGATATTTTTATCGGCAACGCCGGAACTACCATGCGGTTTTTGACCACCTTTTCGGCACTGGTACCCGGCAAAACCCGGCTGGATGGTGATGAACGAATGCGCCAGAGGCCTCTAGCAGATCTTTTGCATTGCCTCACACAAATGGGGGTCAAAGCGGTATCGGCAAACGGCAACGGTTGCCCGCCGATAGATATTGCAGGTGGGGAGGTGCCGGGTGGAGAGGTTCAACTTGCTGGCGATAAAAGTAGTCAGTATCTCACTTCCATTTTACTTTCGGCTCCTTATTTCAAGAACGACACCTGCATTCATATCCAGGGGGATCTCACCTCAAAATCTTATGCCGACATTACGCTCGACATCATGAAGACCTTTGGCGTTAGTGTGATAAATGAGAGTTACCAGCGTTTCAAAGTTAAAGCGGGAGATCGTTATAACGCCCAAACCTACCAAGTGGAAAGCGACTGGTCGAGTGCCTCTTATTTTTTGGCGGCGGCAGCGGTGACCGGTGGAGAGGTGACCCTCACCGATATCAACCCACACAGTGTTCAGGGAGACGCGCAATTCACCTCCGTTCTGGAAAAAATGGGTTGCCGGGTAGAAAAAAAATCCAACACACTGCAAATTAAAGGAAACCCTTTAAAGGGAATCACCATCAATATGAATAATATGCCGGACGCAGTCCAGACCTTAGCCGTAACAGCCCTTTTTGCCGAAGGGGAAACCGTGATCCAGGGAATCGGCAACTTGAGGATCAAGGAAACCGACCGAATTTTAGCCCTGGCTAATGAATTAACCCGCCTGGGGGCAGAAGTCGAAACGGGAGAAGACTACCTTGTTATTCGACCGGGGGACTATAGAGGGGCCGAAATTGAAACTTACGACGACCACCGCATGGCTATGAGTTTTGCGGTGGCCGGATTAAAAATTCCGGGCATCCGCATTAAAAATCCAACATGCGTAGAAAAATCGTTTCCGGATTTTTTTCAGCGCTTTGCAAACCTTTAACTGGACAAAGAAAAATATAACGCAAACAGAAAAAATGGTTGAACACGCTTACACAAATTCACTCGTCAACGAGAAAAGTCCTTATCTTCTGCAACACGCACACAATCCGGTGGACTGGCACGCGTGGAGCGATGAACCGTTTAAGATCGCCAAAGAGAAAAACCTGCCGGTTCTGGTGAGCATCGGCTACGCCACCTGCCACTGGTGTCATGTGATGGAACGCGAATCGTTTGAAGACCCTGTCCTGGCGGCGGTGCTCAATGAAAATTTTGTAACCATCAAGGTAGACCGCGAGGAAAGGCCCGACGTCGATAGCATTTACATGCAGGCCATTCAGGCTTTGGGCCAGCAGGGTGGATGGCCGCTTAATGTGTTTCTGACTCCAGACGGAATTCCGTTTTATGGGGGCACTTATTTCCCGCCCGAACGCCGGTTCAATCTGCCTTCTTTCCTGGATGTTCTTCAGTTTCTCACCAATACATGGAAGAACGAGCAGGACAAAATTGACAAGCAGACCAAAAACGTGATGGGCTATATCCGCCAAACCTCTCTACGTGAACAAAGTTCCGCCGAACCTGATGACTTGTGCTTCGAAGGAGAAGACAAAGCTGTCGAGCTTTTTGAAAAACATTACGACCCGCTCAATCACGGTTTTCAGTTTCAACAGCAAAATAAGTTTCCGCCTTCGATGGGTCTATCTCTCCTGCTCAGGCATTACCACCGCACCGGCCACTCCAACAGCCTGACGATGACGGAAAACACGCTCAAGGCCATGAAGTTCGGGGGAATTTATGACCAGATCGGAGGAGGCCTTTCCCGTTACAGCACGGATTACAAATGGCTGGTGCCACATTTCGAAAAAATGCTCTATGACAACGCCCTGTTCACCACCGCCCTGATCGAAACCTATCAGATCACCGGCAAGGAAGAGTTTGCTGATTTTGCCAACGATCTTCTGCAATATATCGACCGGGACATGACTTCTACAGAAGGAGCTTTCTTCAGCGCCGAAGATGCGGACAGCGAAGGGGTGGAAGGCAAGTTCTATGTGTGGACCCAGGAGGAAGTCGAACAGGTTCTGGGAAGAAAAACAGCAAGTGTGGCGATTCCCTATTACAACATTACCCAGGCTGGGAATTTTGAGGGAAAAAATATTTTCAACATTACCCGAGGGCCGGAAACCGTCGCCAAAGAAGTGGGTATGCAGGAAGCCGATTTCAAGGCCGAACTGAAAATAGCCCGTGACAAGTTGCTTACGGTCCGCAGTCAGCGCATCCGCCCTCTGCTCGACGACAAGATACTCACCTCCTGGAATGCCCTGATGATCAGCGCCATGGCAAAAACAGGAAGGGTGTTGGACGATACCGACCGGATACAAAAATCTGCCCGCGCAATGGAGTTCCTTCTTTCCCAGTTACGAACACCCGAAGGAAAAATCCTGCGGCGCTATCGCGATGGAGAAGCCCGCTATGACGGTTATCTATACGATTATACCGCCACCGCCACCGCCTGTCTGGACTTGTATGAAGCCACCTATGAACCTCATTATATTCAAACGGCTCACGAATTGATGCAAAGGGTGGAGGATAAATTCCACGGTGAGACCGGGACGTTTCACGAGACCGCCAGCGATGGGGAGGAACTGCTGGTGCGGCAAATCAGTGGCTACGACGGGGTAGAACCTTCCGGAAACAGCAACGCCGCCCTGGCCTTTCTGCGGCTTTCCGCCTATCTGACCGAACCCGCCCTGGCCCTCAAAGCAGAAAAAATATTTTTGGACTTTAATGAAGAACTGATGGAGTATGGCCTCAACTCAGCTTTCATGCTCCAGGCCCTGCATTTGTATCTCGGGGGACTCAAAGAGGTCGCCGTGGTGGGAAAGAGAAACGACCCGGCAACGCAAGAATTACTCAAAACCCTGCGCCAAGGGTTTTACCCAAACGCGGTTTTTGCCTTCGCCTATGAGGACGAAATTGAAAATATTGGGATCCCCCTGTTAAAAGACCGGAAACTGGTAAATGGCAAAGCCACCGCTTATGTCTGCAGGCAGGGAACCTGTATGGCCCCTGTCCATTCTGTGGAAAAATTGGTGAAATTATTGAGTTATGAATGAAGAAACACTATGATAAGGCATTCAACGAACGACCCCGCTGCAAGAGGGCTGAGTATCCTATATAAAGTATTATTTTAAAAGACCTGCCAGCCACGGGAAACAAAACCCACTGGTGGGATTTTAACCCTTGGAGAACTAAAAATTCAATGCGAACTGAATTGATAGATAATATGGTCGATACCGCCTTAAAAGGCGAGTCGATATCCTATGAACAGGCTTTGCAACTGGAATCCCTGACCCGTGAAGAACTGGACTATCTCTTTATCGGGACCGACCGCATCCGTGACCGGTTTAAAGGAAAGAACGTTAAAATCTGCTCCATCGTCAACGCAAAATCCGGTCGGTGTCAGGAGGACTGCTCCTTCTGCTCCCAATCCAGCTCGTTTAAGACCGATTCGCCGGAATATGAGTTGATGGATGTGGAAGAAATTGTTGCCGCCGCAAAAGAGGCAGAAGCTTTTGGAGCCAACGAATTCTCTATCGTTGCCTCCGGAACTTCTCTCGATGACCGGAAGGAACTGGACAGGGTGATTGAGGCCGTCAAGCGTATCAAAGCTGAAACCCAGCTTGAAACCTGTTGCTCCCTGGGCCTGATGCCATTGGAACATTTAAAGGAATTGAAAGAAGCCGGGCTGGATCGGTGCCACCATAATCTGGAAACCGCAAAAAGCCATTTTGATAAGATCGTTTCCACTCATACCTATGAGGATGAAGTGAATGCCGTGCAAAATGCCAAGAATGCAGGATTACAGGTCTGCGTAGGCGGAATCTTCGGGATGGGAGAATCGTTCGCCCAAAGGGCCGAACTGGCTTTTTCCATTCGCGATTTGGGCACGCAATCGTTTCCCATCAATTTTCTCAAGCCGGTTGAAGGAACCGGGCTGGAGCATCTGGAACCCATGCCACATTACGAAGCCCTTAGAACCATCGCCCTTTTGCGCCTGGTTTTACCGGATATCGACCTGTTCGTCTGTGGAGGACGGGAAGAGGTGTTGGCCGACCAGCAGGAGCAACTCTTTTCTGCCGGTGCCAACGGAATTCTGGGGGGCAACTATCTTACAACCAAGGGTCAGGACCCGAAAAGAGATATAGAAATGATTGAAAACTTGGGACTAAATCCAGTTTACACCTCTATATAATTACTGCAATACAAAAACCCCTTTTCCCACACGGGAAAAGGGGTTTAGTTATTTGTTTTCAAGCCTATACAGAAAACCGAGCGATTTACGCTAACAGGTTTTCCTCGATGACCTTTTTAATCTCCGCTTTCGATTTTACCCCCACAACCTGCTGAACCACCTGCCCTCCCTTAATGAAAAGGAGCGTGGGGATACCACGGATGCCATAAGTGGTCGCAGTATTGGGATTATCGTCCACATTTAATTTCCCAACCAGGATTTGATCTTCAAAGTCCCCGGCAAGCTCTTCAACGGTGGGTGAAAGCATTTTGCACGGCTGGCACCATTCAGCCCAGAAATCCAGCATAACCGGCTTGTCAGACTTTAGAACCGTTTGCTCAAATTCCGCATCGGAAATCGTGATGACCTTGGCTGACATATACAACTCCTTTAATTAAAAAGAAATATCCCTCTTGAATCGGATTCTTTAGAAAATTTTAAAACATTTTAATTCATTTGCAAAAATCGCCACTAACTGAAAACTTTCTTCCATCAAAATGAAAATGACGACCACATAGGAATGAATTTTTTGATACTATCATACTCCCCTATACCCGGCAAGTTCTTTGCCAGGTACTTTTGGGGAAAAATCAAATAAAGCCCCTAGGTTAAATGACTTGGAACAGGAGATTTAATAATGGCTGATGTCGTTAATTTTTTCGCGTATGGAGAATTGATCAATGAAGATTATTTTAAAGAGAAGGGTCTGGAATATATATCCAAATCTTCGGTGACTCTCTCGGCCTGGCGACGGGTTTTCAACAAAATTCCCATCGATAACGGGGGAGTGGAAGGACTGGGGCTGGTGAACATCGAGCCAACTCCAGACAATGCCGGAATGATGCATGGAGAACTTTATGTAATGGATGAAAAGTTTGTTCCTAAACTGGATGAAATATTTGGCCACCCCGACGAATACCAACGTAAAGTCATGCGCTTCAACCGCCATGATTTCATCTTGATAAATGGGCTGACTTATATCGCCCGGCCCGATAAAATCGCGACGGGACTCAAACCCGGCAAAGCCACTATGAAAATCTTCAGGAAAGCAAAAAAGTTTTTTCCCATGCTTTATTTCTCCCGGCTGATGAACACCCCCACCTGCGACTAAGTCGCCTCATGCATGCATTCACAGCGCTGGTGAGAAAACCCGGACTAAAATTTTCTCAGGCTTTATCGGAACATCCACAAAAAAATAATATCGACCTGGCTCGCGCTCTGCGGCAACACGAATGTTATGTCGAAGCCCTGCAAGAGGTTGGGGGCAAGGTGGAGCACCTGCCTGCCCAGGACCATTTGCCCGATGCCACGTTTGTGGAAGATACGGCTGTCATTCTGCAAGATAAAATCCTGCTTTGCCCGATGAAAGCACCCTCGCGACAAGAGGAAGCCCAATCCATTGCCAGCGTGCTGAAAATGCACCGGGATTGCGTGACCCTGGACTCCCCCGCAACGCTTGATGGCGGGGACGTGATGAACACTCCCGACACGATTTTTGTTGGTCTTTCGAAACGCACCAATTTGCAGGCCATGGTAGCGCTCTCCAAACTCACATCTAAAAAAGTAGTTCCGGTTGCCGTGATTAAAGGATTGCATCTCAAAAGCGCCGCAACCTATCTTGGCAACAATCTAATAATATTAGATCCCTCCCGGGTGGATTCTTCACACCTGAAGCAATTTGACTGGATTGAAGTAAACGAAAACGAATCTTATGCAGCCAATTGCCTGGCCTTGGGAAACAGTGTTCTGATACCCACCGGATTCCCAAATGTCCGCGAACAAATTCGTGCGCATGGATTAGAGACCCTCGAACTGGAAATGAGCGAATTCGAAAAAGCCGATGGCGCAGTGACCTGCTTAAGTTTGATCATTCCGCAGCGAGCCGCCGCTGGCAGGGAGAGCTTTACGTAAGTCATCATTGTAGCCGTGATATTCGACCATAGCTCTTACCCTTGCAGGGCATGAAGGTTAATGAAGAATATAACGCAGGGGAAGATCATTAAAGTGTTGCGCCTGAGGACTCTGTAAGCTTTATGGGCAATGCAGTGCTGGCCCCACGCCTAGTGGCTGCTAACCGCAGGGGTAACTAGCAAGAGCTCGTCAAGCCGAGACAACTTTATGCTAGCCAAATAAAGCCATTGCTATCAGCCTCCCTCGTGAGAGGGTTAGTTCCAGCGGGCGGAGTCGGGAGTGATATTACGGATTTTGGAGAGGCGGACGAGGTCGATTTTCATTTTCAGGAAGTCGTGAAGAAATTCCGCGCGGCGGAGCACATCCTGCTCTTCAAGAAAAGTTTGTTTTTGTTCAAGAGAAAGATCCAGCCTATATGCAAACCGGTCCACAAACTGGCTGAGTAAATTGCCCAGGTTCCAGTCCGGTTCCTCTTTCAACGAATTATTCTTAGGGATCAGACTGGTGAACTCCCTGTACCTCTCAATCAAACCGTCACGGGTGACATTGGGTTTTTCACCAATTTCCTGTTCATTCTGTTCTTCGAGCAGGTCAATTTCCGCACAACGGTAGAGTTTTCCATCCACTTCCCTTAAGATGCGAAACCGGCGGAGCCCAACCAGGGTAAAATTATATTTTCCGTCAGGGTGGCGGATTTCTTTCTCAATGCTTCCCACACAACCCATGGGAAATATTTCGGGCCGGTCAAAATAGGCCGCTTCCCAATCTGGCTTCAGCAGAACCATACCAATTTTGCGCTCACCTTCCAGGGCATCGGCGGTCATCTGCCGGTACCGGGGCTCAAAAATATGCAGAGGTAAAGGCGTACCGGGATAAAATACCGTTGAGGGCAAGGGGAACAGGGGAATGACCTGTTTTGAATCTTTTTCCATACGCTCCTCATCTAAGTGATTGCATTACAACGTGAACATTGTAACATCTAATTTGGTAACCGGCGAGCCGCCGGTGGCAATGTGCCGTAGCTTTGTTTAGCAAGCAAAGAGTTGTCTCGGCTTAATGAGGCGTTGCCAATTCTCTATAAGATTAGTTTTTTTATGTATGAAAGCCCATGATTGCCCAACCCGAAAATATTTGCACTGAAATCCAGACCTCGCTGACCCGTTCCGGTTTGTTTGCGGATGCGGAAGATTCTGGAAACAGCTGGCGGATTTCGCCGGAACCATTTTTTCTCTCATCAGAAGATGTAGAGTTTTTTCATCAGCTTGGTCCTCATCTTCTAAAGTTCTACACCGCCTGGAACAAACTTTACCTGGAAAGTGTGAAAGGGCTTTGCCCGAAATGGTTCGCACAATATCTGGATGCGGGGAAACCCCCGGAATTGGTCGAGTTTGGCAGAATGAAGCGGTTTCGCCAAACCTTGCCGTCACTGCTTCGACCCGATGTGATTGTCACGGAGAATGGATTTGCTGTGACGGAACTCGACTCGGTTCCCGGAGGGTTTGGCCTGACGGCTGAACTCATGTCCCTTTATAAGGACCCCTCCTGGCAGATTGTTGGTGATACCGAGGGCGGGATCCCGACCCTGTTTTACAAAATGGCCGAATCTCTCGCCAAAGAGAAAAACCCCTGTGTCGCCATTGTCGTTTCTGATGAGGCGCAAGACTATCGCAGCGAGATGGAATGGCTTGCAAGCCTGTTAAATAAAAAGGGGGTCTACACAGTTCACCCCAGAGAGGTTCAGTTCCGTGAGGAGGGCTTGTTCATCCTGGATGCGGGGCAATGGCTTCGGGTCGATGTCCTGTACCGTTTTTTCGAGTTATTTGACCTCAAAAATATCCCAAAATCCGAGTTGATGATGTATGCGGCAAAAAAAGGCCAGGTCGTGACCACCCCTCCCTACAAAACCTGTTTGGAAGAAAAGCTCAGTTTTGCATTATTCCACCACCCCTCCCTGAAACCGAATTGGGAAAAAACCTTGGGTTCTGAAACTTTTGACACCTTATCTCATCTAATTCCTGAAACCTGGATACTGGACTCCCGCTCAATGCCTCCTTATGGAGTGATCCCGGGATTGGAGTTGAAAGGCTCTCCGGTTCAGGATTGGCAAGAATTGATGGGTTTGACCCAAAAGGAACGGGAAATGGTGATCAAGCCTTCGGGTTTCTCACCAGAATCATGGGGAAGCCGTGGGGTTGTGGTAGGACACGATGTTTCCGGAGAGGTATGGCAGGAAACTCTGACGAAAGGATTACAGAGTTTCCCCGACCAAACTTCGATTTTACAGAAGTTTTACAAGGGAAAACGAGTACCGGTTTCCTATCTGGACCAAAACTCGGGCAAGATGGAAACGATGCAGAGCCGGGTGCGGCTGACACCTTATTATTTTGTGGTGGAAAACACCACCCATCTGGCGGGCATTCTGGCGACACTTTGTCCACAGGATAAAAAGAAAATTCACGGAATGACGGATGCTGTGATGATGCCCTGCGCCATAAAAAAATGAACGACTCCGCCGCAAGCGGACGGGGTATCCGGTAAAGATTTTTATTTAAAAGCCGTGGCAAGCCATGGGAAATAAAACCCACTGGTGGGATTCAAGGTGATTTTTAAACGATGAAGCTCTATAACTTAGATGGATGCGGTTACTGCTCAATGGTTAGAGATGTTCTGGCTCAAATGAGTCTGGAATATGAAAAAGTTGACGTGCCGTGGCCCCATCAACAACGCAAGGAAGTTTACGAAATATCGGGGCAAACTACCGTCCCGGTTTTGGTGGATGGAGATACCATCCTTGACGATGAATATGAGATCATTGACTATCTGAGAAAGACCTATCCGGTTAATTCTTAAACTCCCATAAAGTAAGGAAAAAACATGGAGCCTTGGCAAAAACAACTCAGCCAGAGCGCGGTGAAGATTGAAGACCTGCCGTTTATTCCCAAATCACCTGCATATCGGGAACGGCTTAAGAAAGTGGGAGAACTCTATCCCATACGAATCAATTCTTATTTCTTGAATCTCATTCAAGGTCCCAATGACCCTTTATGGAAGCAAGTGGTCCCCACCATCGAAGAGTTGGACGACTTTATCGAGGGAGAAGCCCTGTTCTCCGACCCGCTTAATGAGGAAGGCGACATGCCCGTCCCGGAACTGGTTCACCGCTATCCGGACCGGGTACTGTTAATGATCAACAATCAATGCCCTATTGTCTGCCGATTCTGCACGAGAAAACGTAAAATCGGTTTTCCCGGAATCGTCACACGCGAAACTCTGCGGCAGGGTATTGAATACATCCGCAATAATCCTGAAATCCGTGATGTGGTCATGTCCGGTGGAGACCCTCTTCTCGTCCCGGATAAAGAACTCGACCGGATCCTCGGTGAATTACGGTCCATCCCGCATCTGGAAATTATTCGCATAGGCACGCGGGTTCCCGGAACTTTGCCGGCCAGGATCACGGAAAACCTTTGCTCAATATTGAAGAAATATCATCCCCTTTATTTCAACATGCATTTTAACCACCCAGCGGAGATCACTCCCGAAGTGGAAAAAGCCTGTGCAATGCTTGCCGACGCGGGAATTCCCCTAGGCAGTCAGACCGTTCTTTTAAAAGGGATCAATGACAATTCAGAGGTCATGAAAGAGTTGATGCTGAAATTACTGAAGAACCGCGTCAAGCCCTACTATATTTATCAGGCCGATATGACAGAGGGAACAGACCATTTCCGCACATCTGTACAAAAAGGACTCGACATAATAAAAGACCTCATGGGCCACACTTCAGGGATGGCGGTTCCTTATTTTGTTATTGATGCCCCGGGCGGAGGCGGCAAAGTAAGACTGCTCCCCAACAGTGTCATCGAACACAACGAACATGAAGTGGTGATCACCAATTACGAAGGTAAGGTGTTTCGCTATCAACAGCCTAATGGCAAAAATGGATCCTCAAACGGAAACTCCAAAAGTAAATCGAATCTCCAAAAACAGGATATGTGCCAACTGCCTGCCTGAACAAATTCCAGCATTTTCGACTTCCTGATAGAATCATTGTTTTGAGAGCATCTCTAAAAATTGCTTTTGGACATATGTTCTACTGACCCGACCCCCGAAACTGGGAAAAGGCTTTGACAAATTATTCCAAAGCCGTGGAACTTGATACCAAAAATCCTGACATTTACAATAATATAGGGGTGATCTACAAAGAACTGCGCCAATACGACCGCGCTATTGAAGAGTTCCTGAGGGCTATCTATTTAAATCCTAATTATGCAAAGCCTTATAACAACATTGGCGTGGTATACTACGCGAAAAAAGATTTCCCCGGAGCGATTCGAAATTACCAAAAAGCGATCTCAATTGATCCTAAGAACCTGGAGGCGTTGAACAACCTGGCGGTGGCCTATAAACGCATAGACCAGTTGGAAAAGGCCAAATCCATTCTGAATCAGGCTCTCAAAATTAACCTGGCTCATGCGGGTACCCATTATAATCTGGCTGTATTATACGAAAAGGAAGGAAACTTAAAATCCGCGATTCATTTTTACCAACGTTTTACCGACTTGGGCTCAACCAGTCATCCGGCATTGGCCGCTAAAGTCCAAAAACATATTGAGACCCTGAAATAGGTGAAAAGCGGGTCGCAGGAATCCACCCATGTTCAAAAAAGCATTCAAAAAAAATCTGATCGCCGGGTTATTGGTGACCATTCCGGCAGGCCTAACCTATATGATCCTGTCTTTCGTCATCACCCGCGTGGACAGAGCCATGGCGCCTGCGATCAAAGGAATCTTTGGGCCTCAAGGCCTGGATTTAATGGAAGAGTGGTATGTCCCGGGCATGGGATTTCTCTTACTTGGCCTCTTTATTATTGGAGTGGGACTGTTTGGAACAAACTTTATCGGAAAAAAAATTGTGGCTTTGGGGGAAAAATTTCTCCACAAAATCCCGGTGGTTCGGGTTATTTACACGAGCATCAAAAAAGTTGTGGATACCATCTCCTTGGCCGAAACTGCCAGTTTCCAAAAAATGGTACTTATCACCTACCCCCGCGAGCCATTAAAAACGCTGGGGATCGTATGCTGTAACACACCGGAAAATATCAAAGACGCGTCAGGTGAAAAAATGCTGAATGTATTTGTCCCCACATCACCCAACCCGACTACAGGTTTCCTTTTCATGGTCCCGG
>JYMV01048954.1_pt1 | contig 15689 bp, 15 predicted proteins | sample 338911 | NCBI WGS metagenome assembly JYMV01 (sample SAMN03354496, study PRJNA234377) | hydrothermal vent metagenome | biome: Deep sea; feature: Hydrothermal plumes at the Eastern Lau Spreading Center, Western Pacific Ocean; material: Seawater | place: Tonga | collected 2009 | depth 2000 m m
TTACCGGTCAACCGGATGCTCGGCCTGCCATATGATCTACACCAATGACGGCATTTCTTTATCGCATGACCGGGCCATTCAGGCTCTACAAAAAAAGCGGGAAAAGCAAAATCGGTTTGAACGGAAATTCGCCAGCAAATCCCTGAGCAACCGCCGGGGCTACCCCCTGCTTCACAAATTCACTACCGCCATACCCAGCGTCCAATGCGAACATTGCCACAACAATAATGGTGTGGGGGAAGAGTTTGAAGGCTTGTTTGCCAAACCTGCCCGGCCCCGCTCCACTCCAAAATCCATCAGCGATAAAAAACCGGTTTTATATGGAAAGGAACATGAATTCCTGGTGCCGGATATCCACCGTGAAAAAGGCATGCATTGCATCGACTGCCACATTGGGGATGAAATGAAACCCGAAATTGAACCGGAAGGCCTGCGCTCAGCGGTTCAAATCCGCTGTACCGACTGCCACGGAACACCCTCGGAAAAACCCGAAGGATACCTATTGATTGAATCGGATCCCAGAACCAAACAACTACTCAAGAAAAGTAATTTGAATCCCAACCTGAAAAGAAAAATCCGGGTGGGAGATACCGTATTGGTGAATTCCGACTCCTCTCCCATGATGCATATCAAACAGGTGAAAGACCAATGGATTTTATATTCCAAAGTAACAGGAAAGAAACACATCATCCCTCTTCTGAAAAATATTAAACCGTCCATCGCTCACCAGATTCCAAAACATATGGATGAGGTGGAATGCTCGACCTGCCACGCCAGATGGTCGGCGGCGGAATGGGGAATGCATCTCATTCGCGAAAAAACATTCACTCCGGAAAAGTGGGAGGACTGGGACTTGATCGACCCGGACCTGTCGAGCACCCTGTCAGGCAGTGAAACCGGCCATCAAGGAATGATCAACTGGCTTTCCGCGAAATCGCTCCCTAATAGCATAGATGGAGACCGTTTGCCGGGGTTCTGGTGGTCCGTGTTTACAGAAACCGGGTGGTCGGATCTCATAATGGGAAAAAACGATCGCGACAAATATTCAATACTAAAACCCCGTTACCAGTATTTCATCACTGACCAAACCCGTCCGCTGGGGATTCCTACTAAACGTGCAGAACCGCCATTGACTCTGGACGGAAGAGCGGGCCTGATCTGGACCAGCTATTCCCCGCATACGATTCGCAAAACCGTTCGCAGTTGTGAATCCTGCCATCAAAACAAGTTGTCCGCAGGGTTAGGCGACCCCCTACGACAGAGTATACAAAACACAACTTCCTTTTTTGATGAATTGCGATTCAACAACCAGGTTCTCTCTCAGTTTCAACTCAAGCAGGGGGTGACGACAAGTGGGGAGCCCTTGCAAACACCTTTCCCCATTGGCGAAACCCGCTTTCTCAACGCGGAAGAAATTTTAGCTTTGCAGGAAACGACAGACAGTTACCGGGCATACCGTTTCCTGAACTTGCGTGAATTGCGTTTCCCGCGCTTACTTTCCCGTCAGGAATTCCCTTATGACGCCCGGCACCATGCCCAGGAAAATGCCATGGGCCCGCCGCCATTACAGGAGGACCTTTATTATGATGTAGAAAAAAACCAATTTGTGAAATTAGCGCCAGAAATCCCTGCTGATGAATCCCTCTTTCAGGAAACCGTACCGCAGAATCCTGAAATTCAGCAGGATGAACCTGTTAAGCAAGAACACATCATAGAATTTCTATACGACATTTTTCAGGATGGCGAAACACAGCAACCTGGAAATAACGAGCCCCCTCTCGAACCCTTGCTACCTTTTGAACCATGATCCTAAGAACTCTCGCATTTTTGTGCCTAGGTGGATTCCTATCTATTGTCCCTTCACTATCCTACGCAGGAATATTGGAGGATAAAGACTGTGGCTCCTGCCACCGGTTGAGTGTCGAGGATACCAAAAAAAAATTTAGCGGGCCAGACCTGCATTTTGCCGGCAACAAGTTCCAACCGGAATGGTTAAAGCAGTTCCTGCAAAACCCTGGAGTCATCCGGCCAGCCGGAATCATTACCAACCCCGGATTTTTGCAAGGACCTCCCGAAAACCTGCCGCCACATCCTTCTTTTCTTGAAAAAGATGCCCGCACACTGGCTAACAGTCTGACGGATTTGAAAATTTCCGGACAACCACTGGAACCAGTTATCATAGAGCCGTTATCAAAGGGACAACGTGCGAAAATCAAATATAAATTTGAAAGGACTTTCTCCTGCATCTCCTGCCATCAAAGTTTGAATCTTGCGGGGAAAGTCCGTGGAGGACTATCCGGCCCGTCCCTGGTCAACGCCGGAAACCGACTGCAAGCTGACTGGGTCGCCAACTGGCTGAACACACCGGAGGTTTATACGGCAAAAAGCCGTATGCCCCGATACAAGATGGATTCTGCCACCCGAACCGAATTCAGCCAATTTCTCATGACGCTAAAAAAAGAACCGGCGAGTCGCCGGTGACAAAATAGAGAACCCCGTAAAAACATCTATGAAAAGAAATTGTAAAAATTTACTCGCCAGAATAACGACCCTGGCTGTTTTGGCCTGGCTAACCGGATGCGGACAAAGCCACGAAAAGCAGGCCGCTGCTCCCCTCAAACCTCCCATACGGCAAGAGCTCGAGAAAGCCCGCCCGCAAGCTCTGCAACTGAAACCGGTGCAAGTCACAGAAAATACCCGGCAAACTTATCAGTGGTACTGCGCCCAATGTCATGGCATTGAAGGGAAGGGATCCTCACGGTTCCACCCCGTAACCACACCAAAGCCGAATATCTTGAAACCCGGACCGATGAACAACTTTTTGGAGCCATCAAGTTCGGCGGGCTTTCGGTAGGCCGGGCTCCCTGCATGCCGGCCTGGGAACACACTTTAGACGAAGGCACCATCCATTCCCTGGTTCAATATATCCGCGAGTTGTGCCAGTGCGAGGCATTATGAAGGCCACTAGGCGTGGGTACAACTAGCAAAAGCATGAATGGGAAGGCAATTGGGCAAAGACTCGTTAAGCCGCCTAGTCCTCCTGCTCGCCAGCGCTGGCACGTCCCCTCAAAGGGAAAAGCTATTGCAATTTGCCACCGGCGGCTCGCCGGATGCCCAGTGGTTTGTTATAATCATTATTTCAGATAAAAGGAAACTCTTCCTCAAAACTAAAAAAGTGAGTGCTCATTATGATCGAAGTGATTCCATTCCATGGCCTGCTGTACAACACTAAGGTCACCGGACCTCTCATAGAGGTCACCGCTCCCCCTTATGATGTGATTCCTCCGGCTCTCCAGGAATCCCTGTACCAGAAGAACCCGCATAATGTCGTGCGACTGATTTTAGGCAAGGAGTTTTCCACCGATTCAGAAATGGGCAACCGCTATACCCGTGCCTCCGACACATTCCGGCAATGGCTGGAAGAAGGAATTCTTGTCCGCGACCCGCAACCGGGATTTTATTTATACAGCCAGGAATATGAATTTGAGGGAGGAAAATTCTGCCGGACGGGCTTTTTCGCCAGGGTTAAAGCTGAAGCTTTCAGCAAGGGCAACTTACTCCCACATGAGTTCACGCTTGCCAAGGCCAAGACTGATCGTACCCGTCTACTCAATGCCTGCCACGCCAATTTTAGCCCCATTTTCGGTCTGTATTCGGACCCTGAAGGCAATATCGATTCTTTACTTAAGGACGAGGGAAATCTGGAACCCTTATCTGTCATTGATGACGGCAGTGTTGTACACCGTATCTGGCGCTTGAACAATCCCACCGTTTGCCAGGAAATCTCCAATCGAATTCGTGACAAAAAAATATATATCGCCGACGGCCATCACCGATATGAAACTGCACTGGCTTTCGCGGAGGCTAATCAGAATAAGGTGGAAGATTGCTCCCATGTCATGATGTTCCTGACCAATATGGATTCGGATTCCATGTCGATCTTTCCCATTCATCGGGTTGCGAAAAGTCCGAAACCGTTTGACCGGGAATCGTTTCTGCAAAAAGCCGGAGAATATTTTGACATCTCCCCCTGGTCCGGCACCTTGAATGGGACTGAAGTAAAATCCCGGCTGAAAGATTTGGGGAAGGAACAAATCACCTTCTGCGCATATTTGGGAAAAGAGCATGCCTTCATTTTGAAAGTTAAGGACCCCAAAAACGTTCTGCCTCTTCTGGACCAAAACGAACCCCAGGACATGCAGGTTCTTGATGTTGTGCAATTGCACGCCATCCTTCTAAGGCACATCCTCAAGATCGACACCCGGGAGAAGGCCGGGCAACAATTTGTTTCCTATAAGGTGAATTCTGAAGAAGGAATGGAAATGGTGGATAGTGGCGAATGCGATGTGGTATTTTTCATGAACCCCACTCTCATAGACCAGGTTCGCCGACTTGCTGAGAAAGGGATACGTCTGCCCCAAAAGGCCACCTTTTTTTATCCCAAACTTTTATCCGGACTGGTCATCAATAAATTCGGCCCATGAAAATCATATCTACGGAGTTTTTAGTCGGGGCCGTTTCTGCCAAGCAATACCCGAAAGAGCCGCTTCCCGAGTTCGCGTTTGCGGGTCGTTCCAATGTGGGCAAATCCTCCCTCATCAAATCCTTGCTCAACCGGAAAAAGTTGGTGCGCATCAGTTCCACACCCGGCAAAACACGGGAAATTAATTTTTTCAAGATCAATAACGCAATTATGTTTGCCGATCTTCCGGGATACGGATTCGCCCGCGTCGCCCCGGCCTTGCAGAAAAAGTGGAAAAAAATGTTAGAAGAATATTTGAGCCAGCGCAATCCCCTCATCGCCATCATATTCATTGTTGATATACGGCGAAAACCCACCGAGCTGGATTTGACCTTGAAAGAATGGCTGGAAGAACTGGATAGAGACTATATTCTGCTGATCACCAAAGCGGACAAGCTTTCCGCCGCGGAGCGTCAAAAGCAGGTAAAAATAATTAAAGCCGCATTCATGGGAGAAAATGCTTTGGATTTCATAATCTATTCCAGCAAAAACCATACCGGAAGAAAAGAACTGTGGAGCACAATGGAAAAACTCGCCCGCCACCAGCGTGATACCCCATTCGGGGCATGACGGCAAATGATAAGCATAACTCGCTGGACCCAGTGAACAATAGCTTTTTACCCCTTCGGGGCACGAAAGCTAAGGTGAAAATCACGTCTGCTAGCAAGAATTCATCTTGGCCCAACAAGCTCTTGCCCAGTCGCCCCTGCGGCTAGCAGCCGGATTAGAAAATGTTGATTTTTGAGAACCATTTAAAAGAAATATAGCTTTATGCGACGTTGGAGTCAGACATCCCGTTTCAATTTCCTGATAAATGCGAGCCTTTTCATAATAAGCGTTCTGGTTTCACTGGTTCTTTTCGACTGGGCTTTTATTAAATACGAAAACGCCTTCCTCCTGAATTCATCCAAAGATATTCAGGTTTCAGAAAATAATACTTTCGATTTAGCTTCCTTGGGTTTTAAAGAAAAAACGGTTTCGGCTACCAAAAGCCCCAATACAATCAGGATATTAAGCATAGGAGATTCATTCGCCTATGCGGCTGTGCCCATACCCCATACTTACAGTGATGTTCTTGAAACATTATTAAATCAAACTGGGGATGGCCCTGATTTTGAAGTAATCAATTTAGGCATTCCCGGCATTTCATTTCCTGAATACCTGGCCCAATTCAATTTCTGGTCTTCAAGACTGGATTTTGATGGAGTCATTTTCAATATTTATACGGGGAATGATTTGTTGGATATGGAATGGCTGCCCTATTCCAAGAATGAAGAAATCAGGTTCAAAAATGGAGAATTCTTTGTGGGGAAAGGATCGTGGGTACCACGCCTGTACCGATTCAGGTTCCTGGATTACGCCAAGGCCTATTATTCCATGCACATGCCCAGAGTGCGGGAATTCCTGTCATCTGATTCCCAGATGATGCAGAAGGCCAACATGTTTCCCTGGATAGATGCCCGTTATTTTATTGCGGGAAACGATGTACAGCCTCCGCCTTTTTACATCAAAGCCATGCGCCGTGCTTCCTTTGCTTACAGAATAAATACCATCGACAAGGTTAGGAATGGGTACCTCTGGTTTTTGGCTTTAATGGACCTGGCTCAGCAAACTATTGATTCTGGAAAATTTGTGTTGATCCTTAATTCTCCATCCAACCTGGCCTATTCAAAAAAGATTCAGGAATTGATCATTGACGGTATTCCAGAAGATTCTTTGGACCCGCAATTGCCTGGAGCCATGATGGCTTCATTAGCTGAAATGCGTCAGTTTAAGGGAAAGATTATCGATCTTTTTGATTGCTTTACGAGCTATGCCGGTGAAGAAATATACTTTTCAAGCCTCAGCGATACCCACTGGACAAAGTACGGAAACGAAATCGTGGGAAGAATACTGGCGGATCAAGTTTTAAATGACTGGTTAAAAATAAAACGAAACACAAACTTTTCCGACTGCTCCGAGGCCCAACTTCTGCCCAAAAAGAAAATGATGGGCACAAATATAGCCTTATCTACTTACCAAGCCTGGCTCCGGGAACAACCTTCACATTAAACATCAAAGTGACTAATAAACCATAAAAAAACCCTTTCCCTAAAACGGGAAAGGGTAAAAACAAATGAAAAGTTACTACGCGCCTGATGGCTACTAGCCGCAGGGACGACTGGCAACAACTCAATCTTCCCCTCCCTTCACAGGGAGGGGCCAGGGGAGGGTTGGGCTAGTATTCCGTCAGGGAATCCACACCCCTCCTGACCTCCCCTCATGAGAGGGGAGGATTAATTAGTTCCGCCGAAAACGCTTTGCTCGTAGCCGTGATATTCTTCCTCAGCTTTCGTGCCCCGCAGGGGTAAAAAGCTGTTGCCATCTGCCTCCGGCCGCTGGCCGGTTAGCCCCAGAGTTCATCCGGGACTTCCAGCCGATCGACCTTTTTACCCTGGCCAATGTGCTGGTCAAGAATTTCATCCACATCTTCCGGCTGGACCTTCTGATACCAGACACCATCCGGGTATACAACAACGACAGGGCCCACTCCGCAAGGGCCAAGACATCCGGTATTGGCAATCATACATTTTCCAAACAGCCCTTTTTGCTCAATCCCCATAGACAGCTTTTCAAAAATGGCGTTGGAACCCGTTTCACCGCAAGAACCCCTGGGATGTCCCGGCGGGCGGCTGTTGGTACACACTAAAATATGATAACTTGGTTTCGGCATCAGTAAATCTCCGTTCAGGTTTAATGAACAACCCCGCCGCAAGCGAACGGGGTATCCTAATAAAGAGTTATTTTAAAACCGGTGAGCCACCGGAGGCAGATAGCCAAGGCTCTAATTGAGCCGAGATGACTTTTTGCTAGCAGACGTGATTTTCACCTTAGCTTTCGTGCCCCGAAGGGGTAAAAAGCGATTGCCCATCGGCCCCACGCCGAGTGGGGGAATAAAACCCACTTGTGGGATTAAAATCCAGAATGCTACATTAGATGTTCTGCAAAGGAAATAGTTTTTTTTAAATGGCCGTTTTCAACACAAAACCAGATAAAGAGCCTTTCTCCCCACAAGGCCGGTTTGACGAGGATTATTTAAAATCCTGGCTGGAACCCCTCGTCAAGGAACCCATTTCCCGTTTTGAGATTTTCACCTTGAAAGGAGATGCATCGGACCGATGCTATTTCCGGGTTCACTATTTCCGTCGTTCCGCAAAAAATTCTTCGATCATCGTCATGCAATTGAAGGAACCGGTTCCTGAAAAAGAACCAGACTTCAACCGCATGCAAAAATTTCTGCACCATCTGGATATTCCGGTTCCTGAAATTTTACACTACGATGCCGAGCGGGGACTGCTTTTCCTTGAGGATGGAGGCGACACACATTTGGAGGACCTGGCCCGGATTTCCCCTGATAGTATTATTGCCTGGTACCAGAAAGCCATAGAGCTTATTGTGGTCATGCAGACCCGCGTTACAAAAAACATGCAACCCTCTTGTCCGGCCTATTCCCTGAAGTTCGATGTCGAAAAATTAATGTGGGAAATGGACTTCATGATAAAACATTACATCATGGGCTTCCTGAAGCGGGAATTGGGTCAGAATGAGGAGTCGAAAATCCGCATTGCCCTGCTTGGGCTCTGCAAAACCCTGGCCGAAGAGAAACGGGTTTTCGTCCACCGGGATTTTCATTCAAGAAATCTGATGATCCGGAGGGAAAATCTGATGCTTATTGACTTTCAGGATGCCAGGATGGGCCCCTGCCAATATGATCTCGTATCCCTTTTGAAAGATTCGTATGTTGTCTTGGAGGAAGAAACCCGAAATGAATTACTGAGTTATTACCTGCAACGTATGGAACAGGAAGAGGACCGGCAACTCCCCCGTTCTCCTTTCCTGAAAATTTTCGATTGGATGTCGATCCAGAGGAATCTGAAGGCAATCGGCACCTTCGCATTTCAATACATGGAATATAAGAATGAGCGTTACATTTCCGGGATACAATCCATGCCCGGCCAGACCTGGAACCTCTCGGTCAAGCTTTAAAACAGGCGATTCCCGGGCTCAACACAGGCACTGGAAACGGAATTAACAGATCATGATGATTCTAAAAAAATATGTCTTGTTCCTGTTCCTAAAAGTCTATCTACTTACCGCGGCTGGTTTGATCGGGATTTTTTTGATTGTTGATTTTTTCGAGCGTCTGGATGAGTTCATGGCAAAAAACGCTCCGTTCATTGATCTCGCTTCTTATTATGTTTACAAAATTCCTTTCGTGGCCAATTACATGGCACCCCAGGCCGTGCTTTTGGCTACCGTCATTACCCTTGCTTCCCTTGCCAGAAACAACGAGTTCACGGCAATGAAAGCTTGCGGAATAAGCGTAACGGGCATTACATTTCCAATCATCGGCGCATCAATTTTTATTGCTCTCATAGTTTTAGCCAATAGCGAATTTATTGCCCCCATCACCAACCAGAAAATGAATTATATTTTTTACAGCAAGGTTCGAAACCAGCCAACCTACGGAAAAATTCCCCAAAACAACCTCTGGCTCAAAGCGAAAGACCATTCCATTTGGAGCATTGACTCCTTTGATCCGAAAAAATCCGTCCTGCATGGTGTCATCATTTTGATTCCGAATGATGACTTTGGAATCAGGAAGAGAATCGATGCCAAGAGCGCAGTGTGGTCGGTAGATAAATGGTTTTTCATTGATGGCTACACTCGCCAATTTAACCGGGAAGGGCTGGTGTCCACAGAATACTTCGAGAGCCGTTCGTTTCCGGTTTCTGAAACCCCGGAGGATTTTGCCAAAGTGAGAAAACGACCAGAAGAAATGAGCCTGCGGGAAATGTATGCAACCATTCAGGTTCATGCACAGGAAGGTAAGGACACCACCAAAAAGTGGATCGAATTGCACCGCAACCTGTCTTATCCTTTCATCAGCATTGTTTTAGCCTTGCTGGCAATTCCCTTGTCATTGAGATCCAGCAGGCATGGGGGCCTCCTGTTTTGCGTGGGTATGAATCTGGCAATGGGTTTTGTTTTCTCATTCCTATACGCCGTCAGCATATCCCTAGGCCGGGGCGGAACCTTTGATCCGTTTCTGGCCGCATGGGGTCCCAACCTGCTGTTCACGGCTCTTGGATTTTATTTGCTGCTTACTCTGGACAGCGAAAAAGCTTTTCCGATTTAAAGTCGAATGAAGAAAATCGCTTCCATCGATATTGGCTCCAACACGGTTCGACTTCTGATTCTGGAATCTGACCAGACTGGTGATTTCCAGCTTCTGACTTCCAAAAGAGTGATCACTCGTCTTGGTGAAGGAATGGACGCCCAAGGGAAACTTATGGAATCCAGAATGTCCGAAACCCTCTCCGTTTTGTCGAGATTCCGCCAGGACTGCATGGATCATGGCAACCCTCCCTTATTCGCTGTGGCTACCAGTGCCGTGCGAGAAGCTTCCAACGGTAAGGAGTTTGTGCGCCTTGCCCGGGAAAAGACAGGCATCGAAATTGAAATCATCCCCTGGGAAGAAGAAGCTCGCCTCACTCTGGAAGGAGTTTTTTGGAAAATACCGCATGAAAATCGCAAAAGTCTCACCCTCGATATCGGAGGCGGCAGTACCGAGTTCATCCTATCTGAAGGAAAAAGTATCGCGGGCTTTTGCAGTAGTTCTTTAGGGGTCGTGCGGCTGACAGAAAAATTTATTCACCGGCATCCGGTGGACAATGCGGAGTATGAGAAGCTGATCCTGTATTTAAGGAACGCATTGCAAGCAATCAAGGAAAAACTCTCGGCCTTTATGCCACAGGTATTGATCGGTACAGCGGGAACCGTCACCACACTTGCCGCCTTAAAAGAAAATATTTATCCTTATGATCCCGAAAAAATTCATGGCGCTTTATTATCCATGCAAGACATCGAAACCCTGAGTCAGGATCTGAAAGAAAAGTCCCTCAACGAACGATTGGCTTTAAAAGCTCTTGAAAAGGGCCGGGAAGATTTGATCATAGCGGGAACCGCGATCGTTTTGGAAACCATGCGAACGTTTCAATGCGATCCACTGCTGGTCAGCGAATACAGCCTTCGTGAGGGGATCATCCTGAAAGCTCTGGGTGGGTCCACGGCTTCTTGAAACGAATTCCCTATTCCCCATAAAACTTTGACTAAAAAGAGCTTGAGGACCGATTGAATTTGACTTCAAGGGTCATTTCAGATAAAGTTTTTCTTCATCATGACTACTAAAAAAAGTGCAGAAAAGAAACTGGTTTCTATCAAGAAATAAAATCCTTAGGGAAGCCTATGAAAGGCCGGGACATCCTTGTAAAAGCCCTGGTGAATGAAGGGGTCAAGGTTATTTTTGGCTATCCGGGCGGAGCTTCCATGGAAATCCATCAAGGGTTGACCCTGGCCCCAAAAATCCGCATGGTGCTTCCCCGCCACGAGCAAGGCGGTTCCTTCGCGGCAGGCGGCTATGCCCGCGCCACCGGAGAAGTTGGGGTCTGCCTGGCAACATCGGGTCCGGGTGCCACCAACCTCATTACTGGAATCATTGATGCCAAGATGGACTCCATTCCCATTATCGCTATCACCGGGCAGGTTCCCAGCACGGTGTTAGGCAGTGACGCCTTCCAGGAAACGGACATCATGGGTGCAACGTTCCCGTTGGTCAAACACAGCTATATGATCCAGAATGTCGCGGAAATTCCGCGCATCATTCATGAGGCGTTCCATATTGCGCGGACCGGCAGGCCCGGACCGGTTCTGGTGGATGTTCCTAAAAATATTCAACAGCAGGAAGGGATCGCCGATTTTGACGTTTCATTCGATGTCCCCAGCTATCGGCCCAATTTAAAGCCGTCGATACTGCAATGCAAAAAAGCGGCTCATACCATCCAAACCGCAAAACGCCCCATAATTTATGCGGGCGGTGGAATTATAAGCAGTGGGGCTTCTGCAGAACTGCGGGCCTTTGTAAAGAAAACCGGCATCCCCGTCACCACTACGGTAATGGGTTTGGGGGCGTACCCCTCCACTGATCCGCTTTCTTTACGCATGCTCGGAATGCATGGAGCGGTTTACGCCAATATTGCTATGAACCATGCCGATCTGGTTATCGCCATGGGTGTGCGTTTTGACGACCGGGTCACCGGTAAACTGGCAGAATTCTGTAAAAATGCACAGATCATCCATATTGATATCGACCCAACGGAAATCAATAAAAATATTGTGGTAGATATTCCCATTCAGGGCGAGCTAGCGTTGAAAATTCTCCACGACTTTGTCGAGCCCAAAAAAGAAATTAAACCATGGATAAAACAGGTGCAGGGCTGGAAAAAGGAATTCCCCCTGGAATTCAAACTTAAAAAGGGAGAAATTGTTCCGCAGGCCGTAGTCAGCGAAATCAACAAACTCGCGGATGATAACGCCATTTTTTCCGTGGGTGTCGGCCAGCACCAGATGTGGGCGGCTCAGTTTCTGGATTTTGACAAACCCAATAACTGGTTGTGTTCATCCGGCCTGGGCGCGATGGGGTATGGACTGCCCGCCGCTATGGGAGCCCAGGTCGCGTTTCCCGATCGGCAGGTTATTAATATAGAAGGGGATGGTAGTTTTCTGATGAATATTCAGGAACTGCAAACGCTGAAAATAGAAAATATTGCGGTTAAAAATATTATTCTTAATAACGCCCATCTAGGAATGGTCGCTCAGTGGGAAGACCGTTTTTATAAATCCATTCGTGGCCACACTTTCATCGGCGATGCCAACTTTGCCGAAGTAGCGCACGCTTTTGGAATCAAGTCTGAGACCATTTACAATCCGAAAGACGTTGTTCCGGCCCTGAAGCGTATGCTTAAACACAAGGGTCCTTATGTCCTCGATGTGAAGTATCCCTACAACGACAAAAGCCACGGCCATGTCATGCCGATGATTCCCACAAATCACACTTATCTGGATACCTGTCTGGACGCCTCCACCTCACTTCGGGATTATTGGAAAAAGAAAGGCCTGCTAAAAGACGACTAGCTCCGGCGGGCCGCCGCCGGGCCACGTCCGGTGGGAATGGAACAATAAATTTTTAAGCCGAGACAACTTTTTGCTAGCGGCAAAGCCATTGCCCATTTCCTCAAGGCGTCGCCTTGTTGCTAGTTGGGTCCAGCGAGTTATGCTTATCATTTGCCGTCATGCCCCGAATGGGGTATCACGCTGGCCCTGGCTACTGGGTCAAACTGTATTCCAGATACGTACGCTTAATATTCGCGTCCAGCCAGTTCAGGTTTTTCCAGGTTTTAAATTTTTCCTGCAAAGCCGGCCTTACCACGTCCTGGGTTTCCTTGAGGGACTTTCCATTTTCCAATTGCTTGAGAACCATTCCCTTAAGATTATATATATAATCTTTCATCGCCAGGAGCACCGGCTTGCCGCCCGGCGCGCCATGGCCCGGAATATAAATTTCCGCATCCAAATTACTCAGTTCGTTCAAGGCAGAAATCCACTCCTCTACATAAGCGTCGCCCATATAAGGAATTTTGCCGTTGAAAACCAGGTCGCCGGTAATGAGGGTTTTCAACTCTTCAATATAGATGAACAAATCCCCATCCGTGTGCCCGCGCGCGTGGATCAGCCTTAAATTATATCCGCCGACAAAGATTTCCATTTTCTCCTTAAAAACAATATTAGGCAGAGTGATGACCGTTTCATCCATTCCGGGAATATTCATAGTCTTGAAAAAATCCAGATGCGCCTTGCCGGAAGAGCCGAACAAGGTCTTACGAACATTTTCATGGGCGATGATGGCTCGGCTATCTTTAAATACCTGGTTGCCAAAAGTGTGGTCCCCGTGATAATGCGTGTTGATCGTGTAAAGGATGGGGAGATCCGTTTGTTTACGAATCTCTTTCAGCACCTTGGCGGCCTCCATCGGAGTGACCCGGGTATCCACAACAACGACACCGTCACGGGTAATGAGAAAGGTCGTGTTGGAATCTATCCCATCTCCATTAATAACCGTAAAAAGATTCTTCCACACCTCAACGGTTTTAGCACCCTCCGCGCTGCAGACCCCACCCAAAATGATGATTAACAGCCCCACACCGGCCAGCCATCTCAATCCCTTAACTGCCATATCGGCCCCCTGAAAAACTGTTTTAATTCAATATCTTTTGTGAAAACGAAACGCATGGTAGCATTTCCCCCTTTGACCGGCAACCACCCTAGCCCCTTTAACCCCTCACGCATTTATGTTAATTTAACTAGAGCATTTAAAAAATTTGCTGTCGAGATCCCCATTGGAGTCCCTGAACAAAAAGAAATATGATTTTCTTTTATATCTTTTGGAAGAAGGCGATGCCATGGTTTGCCTGGATTCGAGAGACCCGGCCGTCGATGTTCCAGAGAGCCAAAAAAACAACTCATCCCTGAGCCTGATATTCAACCTTAATTTCAGGCGTCCTATTGAAATAACAGAAGAAGGGATTTTTGCCACACTGGCCTTCGATGGCAGACCTTATCCCTGCATCCTGCCCTTTGACGCGGTATGGGCCATTTACGATCCTAATATGAAGAACGGCCAGGTATGGGAAGAAAGCATGCCAAAAGATATGAACTTGGCTGAGCGAGTGATGGGAACCGAGCCACAAAAACCCCCTGAAAAACTGAAACCGGTGAAATCCAGCGGCAAACCTTCCAGTGGAGCCCAAACCAAGGGCAAACGCGACCGCAGCCACCTTCGAGTCATCAAATAATTTGCATCCCACGGCACCCATATCCTTTACAAAGGTTTGGCGATAGATTACACTTTGCCTCTGCTTGCGGAGAGCCTCCGCTGACATAAGTAATGGCTTTATTAGGGGAGTAAAAGTTATTTCCCACCGGCCTCACGCCGAGGGTTGAGATAAAAATTGATGGTGGGCGTAGCTCAGTCGGTAGAGCTCTGGATTGTGGCTCCAGCGGTCGCGGGTTCAAATCCCGTCGCTCACCCCATTGATGTTAAATATATTGTGCTTTTTCGATGCCCAATATATTTAACATTTTAAAAAATGTCAAGAACTATTCAAAAAAAAATATCGATCGGTGAAAAAATCCGAGATGCCAGAAAAGAAGCAAATCTAACTCAAGCTGAACTGGCGGATCTGATCCATATTTCAAGAAACCAATTGATAAATTACGAACAGGACTTAATATCACCGCCTGTGGATAAATTTATTAAAATAGCAGAAGCCTGCCATATAAGCCCTCAAGAACTACTTCCTGAAGAGAATCTAATACCAACTCAAAAATAAGTTCTATTGACCACTTTCTTTCTTCCTTCCTTTTAAAACAAGCTTTCCACTCCTTAACACTTCTTCATTTAAAGTTATAAATAAATCAATATGAATATTGATAAGCCCACAAAATGGTATTAGGTCGTTTATTATTTCAGAAGCAAAGCTATCGGAAAAACCAAATGTTATTGGCCAAATCATACCTTTTTCAGTCACTGCCACACTAGGAGGACAAAGCAAATTAGAATTTCTCCCTGGATGGGTAACTGAACTCCAATACTTATATTTATTTTTTAGTATTGGATATTTCTCAAATGAGCTACTCATCATTTTTCCAATTGAAACAGCTTGGAATTCAACTAATGAAGACAATCGATCGGGTTTAGCCTCAACCCATAGTACCGCCGATAAAGTTTCCAAAATTCCACGAATAGAATGCCCACAAGCAACATAATTTCCTTCATTCATCTGCTGAAGAGTAGCCATAGTTAATTGATAAGCCCTTTGATTAATACCCAGCAATGCCCATTGTGATGCCCAAAGATCTCTCAAAGAAACCTCACTAATTCGGACATAAGCATCCTTAGCGTTTAAAAAATACTCTTCAATTCTTGATACTTCGGATGAAGATATCGAAGGCCTTTTTTCTCTTAGGTTTGATAGCGTTTGATCCTCTAGTTTGCTCAAAAATGTTTTCCCATGACATTCGGGATTAAAGGCATCTGGAACACTCATTTTCCTCTAGACCATTTTCAATTATTTTTATTCTAAAAATAAATTTAATATAAAGTAATCAATCTTAAAGATTTTGAATCTGGTAAATATTCAAGTGACCCGACCCCCGAAAAGTAGTCCAAATGTTAAACTCATAAAAAACCATTTGGTAAGGGGGATATTATGGCGAGGAAACGATTTAG